>Ga0194130_10000030_pt1 | contig 275987 bp, 215 predicted proteins | sample TA2KigsurfametaG_FD_160084 | JGI IMG/M metagenome (GOLD analysis project Ga0194130, IMG submission 160084) | Freshwater microbial communities from Lake Tanganyika, Tanzania - TA2015050 Kigoma 12 surface | ecosystem: Environmental > Aquatic > Freshwater > Lake | place: Tanzania: Lake... | reverse complement strand
CTGGCGGATATACTCCTGGTCAAACGCAATCGCCGCAGACAATGTGGCGTAACCAGGGCGTCCACCCGAGCGGCGGATCGGGGCGGAATCAGAATGGAGAGTCACTTGGCCGCCGCCGGGTGACGCCTGTCGTTAGCAGCAGAACTTCGTGAGGCTTCTTGTCTTGTCTCCCTTCCTTCGTTCAAGAGGTCTGATCGCGGGCATTGCTTTCCTTTTCACAGGCTGTGGCCTGGCGACGGACTCTCCTCAAAACGCGCTTGAAGCTTTCAACTCTGCGTTAGACTTGAATGACATTGACAAGTTCAGAAATGCCGTATCCGCCGAGACCGTTTCGGCGGTAAATGTTGCCCGGGATTCCGGTGTGGTTAGTGGCGACATACTTGAGCTTTTGCTGGAGAGATATCGTTCGTGCCGTCCTTACCGCGTGACCGAGGTTTCAATAGACGGGACAAATGCCGAATTGTCCGTCAATTGGAAAGACCCAACTGATGGCGAAACGAAGATTGGAAAGTTTCACTTCATTAAGTCCAATTCGGAGTGGCGCATTGATTTAAAGAATGACATTGCTGCTTGGGTGGAGGCCTCCAAGTGGATCAAAGAAGTTGACGGTAAACTGCAGGACTCAGTTCCAGATGGCTTCTTTTCAGGCGGACATTGAGCTGCTAACAATGCGATGCACGCCGAGTTGCGGTAGTGCATTCTTCACACTTTACAGCGTCGCTCGCCGCAACCGGGTGATCGCGGTCGTTATCAGCGATCGTCACACTCGTTGGAAACCACCTATGAAGCACGACGTCAAGTTCACGATCCCATGGCGAGAACTCGGAAAATCCGATGTTGCATTCGAAGTCCGGGCGGATGGCGAAAAGCTCGGGCGCCTTGAAGTTGCAAAAGGATCGCTCGTGTGGTTCCCAAAAGATAAAACATTAGACCACAAGATCACATGGTCACAATTCGACTCGGTCATGCAGCAATACCCGCGAAACGAAACGCGATGACAAATGATTACCCCAGCACGCACGGAGATTTTCCATGATCGTCGATTGGCAATTTGCCGCGTCAAGAAGGTCGCGAGCTCGAGTTGAGTATGCAGACGCTTTCGATGCGCGCGGGATGAAGCGAGGCTACGGCCGAGGCAATCATTTTGGAAAGTAAGCCCCTCTTATCATAGAACTTTCGTGAGACCGAACGGGTCGCCTACTGGCCAGATTTTGGTCACGCAACGACGAAGTAGACGTCGTATCCGTCGAGATTCACGGCATCCTCATGGATTCGATACCGGAACGGCAAAAAGATGAAGCCTTTTCTGACGCATGACTTCCAAACGCACTGCGTAAGGAGTACGAGCAATGGGTCATTAGCGAGATCTGACATTCTACTTACGCTCGCACAAAATAATGCCGAACAAGGCGGTCAACCCGAGCAGCGGATCGGGCGGATTCTAAAATCAATGGTTCTTGGCCGCCGCCGGGTTACCTTGGTCGTTCGGCATGAGAGAACGCATTGACACACACAATATCACTCTTGCTGGAATTAACTGAACAGGATCGATGGGGATTCTTGCTTCTGTTGCGGGTCAAAAATACATCGACCAATCGCTGGTTTTTCCCAAACCCTGGTATCACTTGTCTGCGATTCGCTCCGATTGAGACTCTAACTCCACTAGAATGGTATACTTCGGTCATGGTGTCCGGTGAATCAGGCGGAACCACCCTTGAACCCAAAGGCCATTGTTCATATTCGTTTCGCGTTCGCCCTTGCAAGATCCAACCGAAGGAAACGCAATTTCAGGATGATTGGGATTACGGACGATGGTGCTTGAGGCTCATTCAGGGCGAGTTCAGCGTATTTGCCGAATGCACCGTGAATGAGGATTACTTTCATCCAGATTCACACTTGCGGTTTAGAGACATGAAGAAACTGGCAGCTGAAGACGACGCTTTGTTGTGGGCTGGCAGTGTTCGCTCAAACACGCTTAACGTCTACTATGCCGAACAATAAAATGCACCCGAGTTGCCGATCGGGCGTTTCCTGAAATCAAAGTCACTTGGCGGCAACCGTGTGATCGCAGCCGTTCGGCAAGAAGTCATAGCCATGTTTGATCCGACCATTCCCCAATCGCTGCAGGACACAATTGATCGCGAATTGGAGCGCGACGAGCGCATCGAATGGCTAGGCATGCCCAAACGCATCTTCTTCACTCCCGGGGCAACTCGCGCGTTTCTGCTCGCAATACCCTGGACTGCGTTCGCACTGTTCTGGACCGCAGGTGCGGCGGGGACCGCAACCAACATGAAAGAAGTGCCCGGCCTATTCAGCCACTTCCCGCTGTTCGGATTGCCGTTCATTCTTATCGGCTTCGGTATGCTGTCATCCCCGATTTGGGCCTATTATCGCGGCGGAAAATCGGTATATGTCATCACTGACCGGCGTGCCATTACAATTGATGGTGGTTGGTCCACAACGATTCGCAGCTACCCACCCAACGAATTGACGGACATTTCCCGAAAAGAAAAGCGAGACGGGTCGGGCGACGTCATTATTTCTCGACACACTTGGTGCGATTCGGACGGCGGTGCACAATCCACAGAACTCGGCTTTCTTCGTGTCGCTGATGTAAAAGACGTTGAACGCCGACTCAGAGGACTCGCCCAACAAGCTGAATCACGGGAGCGGCGAAGTCAGGCGGATTAGCGATGGACCATTAATCGTCGACGCCCAGTGAACGGTGGCGTTTGATATACACAACAAGGATGCGATTCTTAACACTATGTGTTTGCTTCGCGGTTAACGTTTTCGACAGCAAACCGCCAGTTGCCGTTCTGGACCTGTTGAGTTGGCGTCTGACACTGCCGATCGAGACAGACCGAGCGGGTACACCGGACGAGGTCCGACAACCGGAACTAGCTTCCTTTGTAGATCCCCAATACTTTCATGTCAGCGAGAACGGTAGTGCCGTCATTTTTCGTGCCCATTGCGGCGGGAAAACAACGAAGGGTTTGAGCTTCCCGCGTTGTGAAATGCGTGAAATGACGGACGGCGGAATGAAGCGCGCCGCATGGGAAACAGACGGGAACGTAATACATACAATGGCGATGAGAGCGGCCATTACAGTCACGCCCGAAGTAAAACCACACGTGGTGTGCGCGCAGATCCATGATGCGGAAAACGATTTATTGATGATCCGCCTCGAAGGAACAAAGTTGATCATTGAGCGGAACTCGCTCGGAGATGTGACGCTGGAGACTCGTTACGAACTGGGGACTCCTTTCGATCTCAAGATTCAGGCTGAAGGCGGAATGGTCAACGTGTGGTACAATGGCAAGCTCAGTCTAAGTTGGGACGTGTCGAGAGTTGGGTGCTACTTCAAAGCTGGTTGTTACACACAATCGAGGCCGAGCAAGGTCGACGCGAAAACGTCTTTTGGTGAGGTTGTCATTTATGGGCCGCAAGTCGAACATAAACCGCGGCCATGACATCGAACAATGTCGTAAACCGGAGCGGGCGGTTACGCGGATTCTGGCGGCAGAGTCCTCAACGCCCGCCCGGTTACGCTGGTCGTCAGGCGTGCATCGATTTCAACCAGGGACGGATACTTCATGAAAGCACAAAGCGCGATGGCTGCGTCGAGGATCATCGCAATCCTTAGCGGATTCCCGATTGTCTCGACGCTGATCTCTTTGCTGCTTCTAGATCGAGTCGGTTTCTCCTGGGCCGCCCTCGATTTCTTCACGGCCTTCTGGCTGCTAATCACGTCTTGGTACATGGCCAAGATCACCATCTCAGATAAGACCCTCAAGTCATCTGGCTGGAACTGGAGCGACACCGGATATTCAGCATGCGTGAGACAGGATCACGCCGCTCGCCGCGAGTACGAGTTAATGATACCACCGAGTTTCGACGTGCAGACGATGTCGTTTAACGATACCGTCAAGCATTCTGCAGGCGCTACATTGCAATCAGATGGCCAATTGTCGCGACATGAATGTCGCCGCTTCTCATTGTAGTGTTGACTCCAGACACGGAACGCATGGTCGAGATGTTTCTCGACCACGATGACGAACTTGTTAAGGCACTCGAACTTCAGCGTCTGGATGAATCGTTCGGCATGGCCCGCAGATTGGACGACACCGGTGTGCTCCGTTTCACAATTGCTCCGCTGGATCTCAGTACCTCATCGAACTGAGCAAAGTATTTTGCGTCCTTGTCCAGCATAAGTATTCGGCTGTCAGTCCAATGTCTTTGGCCACCATCAGAAAGTTGCGAGCCTGCAGGCTCACCCACGCAGAATCGGACCCTACAGTGTTCGGCGAAATCCAGACACGGCGTAAACCAAGGTGCAGAAACACGAGCAGATACACATCGACCAGGCCTTTTCCGATCCAAATTGTTTTCGACAGAAAGTCTTACTGCCACAGCCTCCTGCTCCGACTCGAACTGACACGCCTTGAAACGATCCTCTATCAGCCAGATGTATTTTGTCCCGCTCAGGCGACCACCTTCATCCTGCATCTGTTCATGCTCACCGATGATTCGTTTCAGGGGAAGGGGCAGTTCATTTTTGAAGACAGCCTCTGGCAATCAACGGTTTAACCGGGCGTAAAGTCGGAAACCGTAAGATGCGGCAGGCGACTCTTGAGAGCTTCAACGACTGCGGAACTCAGTTTGACGTCTGTTATCAAAAGTGTTCGCAGTTCGCGCAGTTCGAAGAGGCACTCCAGCCCGGCACTCGTGATCTTCGTCCCGTATAGATTCAGTGCCCGCAGACGCGGAAATCTCGCGATCGATTTCATACCAATGTCGGTAATGCCGCATTTCGCAAGAAACAGCCGTTCGAGATTCTCCATCGTTCCCATGGCGGCGAGCCCCTTGTCGGTGATATCGGTCGCTGCCAGATGCAGTTCCCGAAGACTCGGCTGCGACCCAAGGTGTCGCAGTTCCTCGTCGCCGAAAGACGACCCGGCAACATCCACGGCTACTGGCTCGTGACGGTCGTTGAAACAGACGAGACCGAGCGCAGCCAGCGCGTCAATCAACGTGCGTTGTTGATGCTGGACAAACAATCGGACGACACCGCCGAGAGAGACGCCGGTCCCGTTGATTGAAATCCGCCGCAAACGCCGCAACGACATCAGTTTGAGCAAGCCAGCATCGGTAACTCTGGTCCCCGTAAGCCCGAGTTCCTCGAGTGTGGTCAACTCGGACAAATGAGCGAGTCCCGCATCGGTGATTGGCAGGCCGTTGAGCGACAGATCTCGCAGGAGTCGACATTCCCGCAAGGCCGCCATCCCCTCGTCGTCGACTTGTGTCTCGTGCAGCCCAAGCGACAACCACTGGCTTCGATCGGTTCGCTGCAGCAAATCGTGCGTTGTGGAGTTCGGCCGCATGACGACAGCGAACTGGCTATCTGTGACTCTGTTGCGAAGCAACGGATTCGACTCGGTGAGAGGCGCAGGCGACACCGTCCGGCGAGGACCGCCCGTCAATTCCGCGATTGGCTGTCCGGCTGGCAGGATCGGAACAGGCCGTCCCGCCTCGTTGACAAAAGTTTGCGTCAGATTGATGCCGAGGGATTCGTAGATCGTCGCCAGTAAGTCCTGATAAGTGATGGGGCGATCTTGCGGGGCTTCTCCAAGGTTGTTGGTTGAGCCCACGACCTGGCCCATCGTCAGTCCGCCGCCGTACACCAGAGCGCAACCCGCAGGCCCCCAGTGCTCTCGCCCGGGGCAGCCCTTGTGGATATGGACTCTCGGCGTGCGGCCGAATTCTCCGACAACGACGAGGAGAACTTCATCGCGCAGACCTCGCTGTTCCAGATCTTCAATCAGGGCGCTGACCGACTGATCGAATTGCGGACCGCGCTGACGCATGATCTCGAAGATGTTACCGTGGACAGCATGGTCGTCCCAGCCGATCATCGAGCGATCGTAGTCGCCCCGACCGTCGGGCGAAAAACGCACGGCGATCACGCCCACCCCCGCTTCGATCAGGCGTCGGGCCAGCAGGCATTGCTGGCCTGACAGATGCAGACCGTACCGCTGGTGCGTCGCGAGCGACTCGCGCGACAAGTCAAAAGCGAGTGCGGCAGCGCCGCCAGTTACCAATTCGAAAGCCTGACGTTGAAATGCGTCGATCGCATGAAAGGATGCGTCGTCCCTGAGTAACGGACTGGCTGACCCGGTAAGTCGGTCAAGCGATGTGAGTATCTCCTTCCGTGAGGCCAGGCGTTGAGTACTAAGAGTGGGTTCAAGGTTTTGGATAGTGAAGCCCGGCTTCGCGGGATCGCCAGCGACCTGGAATGGGCCATCCACCGGTCCGAGGAATGCCGGCCCGCCGCGGTGGAGCCCAAGGCCAATGTCGATGTACCGCGGCAAGTTGCCGGAATGATCCAAAGGTTCTTTGCTGGCCGTATTTCCCCTCATTCCCTGGGCCAGGCGCGGATCGGTTGAAGCTCCAATCGCGATTCCCACCTCTGCGGCGTGGCTGCGCATGCGGCTGATCACGCTCGCCACGTCAGGATAACGCGACCGAACGCCGTTTGTCTGGTCGTACCATCCTGTCAGGACATTATGCGAACCGACAACATGGTCCGAAGACGGCTGGTGGAGCGAACGAATCACTGACGTTCGATCCGCGAGCGCAGCGAGACGAGGCAAGACTTCACAATAGGCGACCCCAGGCAGCGAGGTGCGGATCGCCTCCAGATCGCCACGATATTCACGGGGGGCGTCGGGCTTGGGATCGAAGGTTTCGATGTGGCTCGGCCCGCCATCCTGCCATAGCAAAATCAACGACCGCTTCTTGCGGGACGCTGTGGACGCAGATTGAGCCTGAAGATCCATAACCAGCGGCAGGCTGAGCCAGCCAGTGCCCTGAACCACCGAGCGTATAAGGGCGCGTCGAGTCAGTTGGCGTCCGAGAAGGGCACTTCGGCGAATGCCGGATTGCCCCGAATTGTTGGGCTCGCGTCGCATGGGATTGGCCCTCGTACGGAATAAGGATGTTCAGCTCTCGGGATAAGCGAGCCGGCCGGTGCCGCAAAAACCCAAGGGCTAGCGTCCTTCCACTACACGTCAATGCACCACGTTAACGCGCATCTCCCGAAATTCGGCTAGACCTCGTTAGTATGATTATCGTAGTGCCGGAATGGGGAGGCCACAAGTGATGCGTTAGGGACGGACGCTGGCACCGCGGAACTCACGGTCGGAACGAATACCGAGGCCACGGAAAATTTTGGCGTTCAAAAATTCGGAAGTAAATGCCGGTGTCGCCGGGAGTCCCCTTTCTGGCCGATCTTTCCGACGCTGGAATTGGAATGTTGCGGCAGCAGGCGTTTGAATTCCGATCACTTGTCCGTGGCATTGCACAGGGCCAAGTCCCGCATCGTCTCCGGAATCCACGGATGCAATCCGAAATGCCACGGAAACATCCCGGTTGGTGCTGCTGGACAATTTCTGGGCCTAACGGATTAGAGAGTTTGAGGGTCGGCTGGATCAGGTCCGCTCGTCGCTTAAGGCCAACGCCAGCCAGATCGTCCCGTTGCAAACACGGATAGCGACTCTGGCTGAAGACCCCGGCATTCCTGTGAGCCTCAAAGAAGGTCTGCAGAAGTCCGCCCGTTTAGGTGAGCAGGATGGGGATGCGATCAAGCGAACTCACGCGCTCAGTTCCCTGCGAGATCGTGAATGTCACCTGTGAAGTACTTGCCGGCGGCGTGGAAATTATCGCACTCGAATTACCGACCAAGTCTGGCATGGGACTACCGTCATGAGACTGCATGGTGTGATGGGAAAATTCCGACTTACGGTTTTTGCAGCGGACGATTGCTTCGCGACTCGGAGTCATGTCGATTTTCAGGCAAAGGCGACCGGTAACCAGAACATTGGAAAGCGTAATTCGCCCGACTTCACTGCACCATCGAGTCTAAAGGCATCCCCGGCAGTTAGATCTTCGGCTCCCCGCTGGAGCATTTCTTCCCCAACCACAAGGCAATCAGGAAAACTTCCACCCACCATGGAGTACAAGATGAGACCCAGGAGCCGTTGCCCGGCGGGTCTGATAAAGGAAGGCTCAGCATTTGGGCGATGGAGGGACTTTCCAGAGGACGACTCTGCTAATCGGCGAGGCTGACGGCATAGACGATCGCTCCACCGTGAATCCGCAGCGATAGTCTGACTTTGTGATCACGGATTGAGCGGAGATCTGCAAATGTCTTCCAACGGACGGGATGTCGGACCGCGTCTGCCGTGATGGGGATTGAGTCGTCGAACCCGAATCCGGGCAATTCGCGTCCCCGGTCGTCAAGTAAGGCAACGGTGACAGCCCCCGCGTTATCGCGTTGCTCCACGTTGATTCGCAAGTGATCGCTCACTAGTGTCATCGGTTTTGTCGTCAGTTGTCCGTTGATTCCTTCGACGGAGGCTTGCAGGCCAATGAAGCCATCGCGACGAAGTATCGCCACGCCAATCGAACGCGATCCAAACGGGCATGGATTCTGTTGGTAGCGCGAGAAGGCATTGAAATAGATCAGCATCTCATCCCCAACCACAAACGGTTCGTTGTGCAACGGAACCGCGCCGGTGGCGTAGTAGCTTCCCGGAGGACCGTGCGGAATGAAACTCTCTGTCTGATTTACCGGGTTCCAATCACCGCCCTCGTGGCGTGAGGCGAACATCACGGTGAACACACCCCTCGGTTTGTCCATGCCGCAGGGGAAGCCGAGATCCTGATTGCCGTAATTGAATGGAATCATGCATTCGACCGCGGGGGCCCGGACCAGTTCCGGAGTGATCAGTCTGGCCGGTTCCGCCGCCGACCACTGCCGCAGGTCGTTGCTGATGCTGAACGATGGATACGACCAGCCTCCCGCGCGAACATACGCCATCCAGCGCTGATTGCGATGATCGGGAACCACTAACAATCGATCGCCTCCCGCGGTCGGCAGAGTGTCCAGCCGCTCCAGCGGTTGCTCCCAGTGCAGGCCGTCGGGGCTATAAGTAATGTACTCTCCCCGCGCCGTTCCGCAGCGATCAATGAATTCCTGCGGACGACCCAGAGAACCGCTGACCGCATGGTTGTCCCAGAAATGAACCGACTCCCAGTGGGCGATCATTTTGTACTGCCGGTTCGGGTTCGGCTCGCGATCATCACGCAGGATCGTGTAGCCGTCGAAATTTGTCAGCGCTCCGTCAGTCTGTTTTGCCGCGAGGTGTCCTGTCAGAATGATGTTATTGTCCTTGGTGCCACGATATTCAAATTGGCCGATCTTCGGCTTGCGCCAGGTGATCCCATCATCCGACTCGGCATATTTACCGAGCATCGATTCGACGGTCGGCCGGTCGGCAGCGGACCGAGGTTGAAAGGTGAAATCCGCGCCGCGACCCCAAACTCCGGCACTGGCGATCTCGTGCGGTCCGGCGTTGTTGTGGCCCATCGTCATCGTGACGTACCACAGGCGAAATCGCCCATCCGCCTCGCGGATCACGTTGCCCCAGGCACAATCGGTCTCGGTCCTGGGATCATCTGGCCAGACAATTGGTTCGTCGAGCGGCTGAGCCTGGTTGTGAATGCGTTTCAACCCCTCTTGCCGTTCGATCCAATGATCGTCCACGAACAGGTACAGATTGGGATCGTGCGTCGTCCCGGCCACTGCGGCCTTTCGTTCTCGCTCGTTCGACGCTTTGTGGATATTGATGTCATCCGAACTTGCTGGTCCAATAAACTCAATCAGCGCGCTACCAAACAGCATCAGCAAAAAAAGCCCTGGGAATCGCATCGTCGTTCTCCCAATCTTGCGCATACGAGTTTTGCAGTCTCTTCCGAGCTTGTAACGCAAACTTCGTCGCGCAGAGGTCGGCGTTTTCCGGGATGAAGCAGATTCGCAAAGCGGCATGGTCGCTGCCGAAGAGGCTGCCGTAAGCCACTGGCGTAGTCTGGACTAAGTCATTATGACGTCTTCGAAGAAGAGAATCTACCCGTGTTAAACATTTTGAAATTTTATAAGTTCGGAACGAGTTTTACAGTTGTGGTCGGTTAAATTCGAAGTCGCGTGATACAGCACCTGTCACCGACGCCGAACGACCTGCGGAAGTCGCTTCAATTTGCTGCGCGAGTCCGAGGCGGTCAGCTACGAGCCGACGAAACGTGAGCGCATCTTGCACTTCGAGTTGCTCGGCAACCACGGTACTGAAGAGTTCTGCGCCAACTGAGAGGCGGGCGAACGGATTGCCCGCACGCCACAGCGGGTCAAGGTTGGTTCTTCGCACCCTGAGATCGGGATGCCAATCGAATTCAAGAGTCGCTTGACAAAGTATCTTAGTATGATACAATTAATTCATGATCTCAATTTCAATCGCCAGCCCCGTGCCCATTCACGACCAGATTGTAACCGGGCTGCGCGGGCTCATCGCCTCGGGAAAGCTCGCCGAGGGCGATGAACTTCCTCCGGTTCGGCAGCTCGCCGCCGACCTCGGCATCAACCTGAACACCGTCGCCCGCGCCTACCGCGAGTTGACGGACGCCGGGCTGCTCGCTTCCGCGCGCGGGCGCGGCACCATCGTCATCGCCACCGTCGAACGCGCCTCGGGCCCCAGGGCCGAGGAACGAAAACGCATCGAGCTTGGCATCGCCGCCGCGCTCGGCGATGCCAAGCTCGCGGGACTCACCCGTGAGGCCGCGGAGGCCATGGCGGCACGCCAGATCGAGCACTTGTGGAAGTACGCCTAGACCGACCGACACGCCGTTTCGAACCCCCGATCACGTCAAACCCCAGATCACGGAGACCCATTATGTCGGATTCCTTCATCCCGCTCGGCCGCTTGTTCATGCTCATCTTCGTCCCGGTGATGCTGCTCTTCCCGCTCGTGTTCGTGGCGCTCCTGCCGAACCGCGCAGCCGACGACTCGGCCCGCATCAAGGGGCGCGGGATGATGCTCACCCTCGCGATGAGCACCGCCGCACTGCTTGCGATCTGGGTCGGCCTGGTCCTGACCGGACTGCGGTTGAACTTCGCGATGATCATCGCGGGCTTCTGGTGGCCGTGGTTCTTCCCGCTGTGGTTCTTCCTCGCGATTCCCGCGATCATGGCGAAGAACCCGTACTTGAGATGCACGGTCGGCAGCGGATCCGCTGCGGGTGACATACGCACCGCATCGCTCGTGAACCGTGAACGCACGAGCCCCGTGACCCGTGCCATGTGGGCGGTGCCGATCACGCTCTTCGTCCTGATCCTTGCGGCAATCGCCGCACGCGGACTCCTGCCCTTCGGCGTCGGCCCGTACCCGGGCGACTCGGCGGTCGACCCCGAGGCCGCACGGGTCATCTACGCGGAATCAGAGCGTTCGCGGTGGATTGTCTCGCTCGTCGTCTTCGGGTCGGCGTTTGGGTTCCTGCTCGCCATCCTTCCCCGCAGCCTTCGGCGCACGCTCTCCGAACCCGAGCCGATGGACGCGGCGGGCTCGCCGGAACTGGCTGAGCTGTACGCCGCGCAGCGCCGGAAGCGCGTGCTCGGCCTCTTCTGGGGCTCGGGTGTCGTGCTGCCTCTCTGCATCGGTTCGTTCAGCGTCCTTCAGGCCTGGTTCCCGCTGAACGGGAGCACATGGGGACTCATCGGCGGCATTGGCGGATCGATCCTCGGCATCTGCGGCGCGATTTTCGGGACCTGGATGACGGTTGAGCGGGCGAAGATCGCGGAAGTCCGGGCGCGGCTCGATGCCTCGGCCGCATCGGCTGCCGGGTAGGCCGGCCGGGGTGGCGCGAGTGACTCGGGATGTTAGCGGCAGTCATCAGAGTCGCATCCACAGTTACCAACAACGGAGATGTCCTTTGAAAAATCGCAAGTTTGGCTTTTGGCTTGGTGCAGCACTTGGAGTTGCCGGGCTCATCATTGGCCTGAATATGAGCACTTCTGTGCAAGGCGGAGCATATGCCAGCTTACTCGTTGGTGGCATGGGAGCAATTTGGGGAATCACATTCGCAGCAATCAGACAGCACCGCGGGAATTTAATGGAAGGCAACTCGCTGTAGGCGCTGACGATCCTATCAAAGTCGTTCGCTATACTTACTCGGCCGCGCAGTCGCTACGCAGCCTGTGCGGCGATAACGTTCACTTCAGGATGATGAACTGACGACTGGAAACTGCACACCGAACACTGAAAACCCGCTCCCTAGTTCGGGGTGAGGGTTGCTGACCTCCGGCTACGAGGAGTGAGGCGTTGGGGGTTGCCGTGGTCGGTGATCGTGCCGGGTCGGTGTCCGTTGTATAGTTCTTTAGCGGGATTGATTCCAACAGCCGCACAGATTGTCGCGCGAAGATCCGTAACAGACACCGGCTGGGAGACCACGTTTCGGTTAAACTCATCGGTTTCATCGATCACCTGCCCGTGCTTCAATCCGTCAGCGAAAAGCGGCACACTCGGTAAACAAAAACACCCGATGTGTGCGGGGCGGTGCTCGGACTGGAAAAGCTCGCCTTTGATTCGTCGCCCGCATGACTTTTGGTGATGCCAGCCGCAAGTCGCGTCGAAGATCAGCCCCAGAATCGAGCCGGTAACGGACCGCTTTCGCTTCCCTCCCGCCGGCATTTTAGTAACATTCTCGTACAGCGCACCGCGCGACCAAGCTCCATTCACTGAGGTAACACTTCATGGCCGCACCCACGTCAGTTCTCGCACAGCGTCTGCACGAATACCCGCAACAGGCTGTGATCGACGGCGGTGGCGGTACTGCAGCAGCGATTTTGGACAGCTGCCTGAACAAAAACGGCGGGGTACTGCAGCTGCTGCATCGCTACGCCGGTCGCACATTTTGTACTCCCGGGCGACGCCTGCGACTGGCATCCGAATCGTACTATCCAGATTACATGAATGGCACGGGGCTGGACGAAATCTGGATGTGCTGCACGGTACCGATCGTGACCGGTGTGATCGACACTCGTACGAAAAAAGCGCCTTTCCGCGAGGGCGAATCGCACGTTCTGACCCCTGACGGGCACGTGATTTCTCTTCAGGACCTGATTGAATCCAACCCGCAGGCGGTGATGGGCCCAAAGGTCACAGCGTTTGCTCAGGAGCTTTTCGGCAGGCCCACATGGCCGATTGTCTCGAAAAAATTTGACAACCTGAACCCGATTCCGGATCACCTGCACTGGTCGAAATGGGAAGTTTACGACATCAATTCCTTCGACAATCCCGGCGTTAGTGCGTCGCATTATCACACCACGGCCATGGGTTTGTACCAGTTTGTGACCAGGGACCAGTTTCTGGCCTGCATGAAGCGCTTCGGGAAAACTGAGTACAACGGCATTCGGCACCTGGCGCCGCACGTGATGATGCAGCTTGACAATGGCTTTGTCATGCCCAATGGTGTGTTGCATTCACCGACCAACCTGTGCACGCACGAGCTGCATGTCACGATGGACGAGCATTTCCTGGCTGAGGACCTGACGCTGGACGGTCGCATCGGTGCTGCGGATGCGTTTTACGCCTGCCGCGAAGAAGACTACCCGAAGGCCCGCCATGAAGACTGGGAGTACCTTGTCGAAAAATTCGATTTTGCAGCCAATCAGGACCCCGACTTCGTCCTGAAAAACTCGCGCCCGGCAATTTCCGCCGATGAGTTCAGCGGTGCAGGTGTCACGGCTCAGTGGATCATCTACGGAGATTTCCTCGGCGATCAGAAGTGTTCCATCTTGCGGCTGACAGTGCAGCCGGGCGGAACGACGAGGTTCCGTCCGGAGAGTCCAGCGCTGTTCCATACCAATGGCGGCAGTGGCCGAGTTGGCGGGCTGGAAGTACATTACCACCGGGATATGCATCTCGGACAGCTTTACCCTGAGATTGGCTTCATTACTCAGGCTGCCCTTTCCAGCGGTGGTGTCGTGATCGAGAATACAGGAACTGAGCCTCTGGTGCTGACTTTCGACTTCCCTCAGCATGCTCACTCGAAGACGCCCGGGGGTTCCACCGCGGCTCACCGCTGACAAATTTTCGGGACAGATCTCGGGCTGGAAAGCCCAAGCTACATTTTGCCCTGCGTTATTGCTGACCGGCTGACTGCCACCAGGCGACTGATCGACTCATTGCAACAAGGAACCGGCTCCATGAGCAGCAAGCTATTGGCAGCAGGCCTGATCTGCGTTTTGTGGTCAGGGCAGTTCTTCTGTCTTACAGCGTTTGCTGACGAAAAGTCCGTGCAGGTCCCGGACCTGACTCGCGGGGCCTCCATTCCGCCTCAGGCCCGACATGACTGGAATCTGGGCCCCACGGGACTGCGCGGCTGGATGTTCTGTGACAAGCTGGTGACCACCGACGCCCGACAGATCGCCATCACCGCAGTAGCTCCGGCATCGCCGGCGGACGGTATCATCACCGTCGGTGACGTGATTCTGGGGGTTGGGGGCGAGCAATTTTCGTACGACCCGCGGACGGAATTTGGTCGTGCAGTGACGGTGGCCGAGACTGCTGACGGTGGCGGTCGGCTCGTGCTGACTCGCTGGCGCAGCGGCAACACGGAGAACGTGACTCTGACGCTGCCGGTGGCAGGGTCGTTCAGTCGCACGGCTCCGTTCGACTGTCCCAAGTCGCAGTGGATTCTTTGGCGGGGTTTGCAGTCGCTGTCGCAGCGTGTAGCTGGTGCTGACTACGCTTCCGGGACAGATCCCATTCCCCGTTGCCTGAATGCTCTGGCGATGCTGGCGGGCGGATTACCTGAGCAGGCTGGACTGGTGCAGCGGGAAGCTCGCTGGGCTGCTGATTTCACAGCGTCGGATTTCAAAACGTGGTACTACGGATATGTGATGATTTTTCTGGCGGAGTATGTCGAGGCGACAGGCGATCGGACGGTGCTTCCGGGGCTGCGTCGAGTGGCACTGGAAGCGGCCCGCGGGCAAAGCGCTGTGGGCTCGTGGGGGCATACGTTCGCGCTGCCGGACGGTCGGCTGCAGGGTTACGGCATGATGAATTCCCCCGGGCTGCCTTTAACCATCGGCATGGTGATGGCTCGTGATGCCGGCGTGAAGGATCCCGAGATCTTGCGGGCGACTGAGCTCAGTTCGCACCTGTTGCGATTCTACACTGGCAAGGGAGCAGTGCCTTACGGAGATCACGCCGCCTGGACTGAGACTCACGAGGACAACGGCAAGTGCGGGATGGCTGCAGTATTGTTTAATGCGCTGCGTGAATCGGGCAGTACCGAGTATTTCACGAGGATGGCCCTCGCCTCACATGGCAGCGAACGGGACTGCGGTCACACGGGCAATTTTTTTAATTTGCTGTGGTCTTTGCCGGCGATCGCTCAGGCCGGACCGCAGGCCACAGGTTTGTGGATGCAGGAATTTGGCAGCTGGTATCACGATCTGGCGCGTCAGTCGGACGGCTCATTTACCCATCAGGGACCCCCGGAGCCGGATTATGACAGCTATCATGGCTGGGATGCCACTGGAGCTTATCTGCTGGGCTATGCCCTGCCGCTGAAAAAGATTCGCCTTACAGGCAGGCAGGCGTCGGTGATGCCTCCATTTTCCGCAGACACTGCACGGGCCGTGGTGGAGGACGGTCGCGGATGGAATAACAAAGACCGCAAAAGTTTCTACGAACAACTGGCGGATGCGGAGCTTGTCAGGCGGCTGGGATCGTGGTCCCCAATTGTCCGCGAGCGCGCGGCAATGGCTATTTCGTGGCGGAAGCAGCCACCTTTAACCAGTGTGACGGCTCTGCTGGACTCGGACAGCCTCGATGCTCAAACTGGAGCCTGCCTTGCCCTCGAACAGCTGCGGGGGGACGGAGCCCCGGCAGTTCCGCAGTTGCAGCGGCTGTTGCAGCACCGGGACCTGTGGCTGCGAATTCGTTCTGCTGCGGCACTGTCGGCGATAGGCAAGCCGGCCGCCGCCGCACTTCCGGACCTGCTGGACCAGATCGCTCGGGCACCCGCAGCGGATGATCCGCGTGCCATGGAGCAGCGATTTGTGGCGATGGCAGTTTTCAGCACGTTGCTGCCGCGGCTGGATTCACTGGAAAACGTTGACAAAGCTCGACTGCAGGCCGCCATCGCACAGGGGCTGCAGAATCAGGACGGACTTGCTCGAGGAGAAATTAGTGAAATCTGGCGACGTCTGGATTACACTCAGATTCGGCCACTGCTGCCCGTGATTCTTGAGGCAATCAGGACTCCTGCACCAAGCGGCGAAATGTTTGCTGACAGCGTGCGTCTCAATGGGCTAAAGGTGCTGGCCACACATCACATCGCGGAGGGCATGCAGGCATCCGCAGACTATCTGCGAACCCAGAACCCGTGGGCCAGCGAGCACCGGACTCCTGAGATCCTTGAAGTGCTGACAACCTATGGTGCGGCAGCTCAGCCGATGATTCCGCAGCTTGAGTCTGCCGCAGCCAGCTTCGACAAAGGCGAGACCAACTTTCCAAAGAATCTGAGTCGCCAGAAGGCTAAAGCCGTTCGTGATGCGATTGCCCGCATCCGATCCTCCGATGATCACCCGGAGCTGAAATCTCTCAAATAGCCGACACTTCAGTCAATCAACCAACAGCGAAAAGTAACTCGTGCTTTCCAGCCCAAGCACACTCCCTGCACCGCTGCGTTGCCAGCCAATTGTGCACGACCGGGTACGGTGCTGCGGCCCCATAGCGAGGTTACCGTTTGCCGCAGCAACACCTGATTCAGGGCACCACTGCCAGAACAAATATGGGGGGTTGTCCTTTGAGACATCGGCCACAGCGACCTCTGTGTCGAAATCGGGCGATAAGTCGCAATGCTCGGTCCTGCACGCAGACTGAGCCCCCTGAAGTCAGCAACATAAAAAATCGAGAATACCGTGATCAACGGCATCTTTCTAACGCTGCCTGTGGCTGAACTTAAAAAAATGAAACGCCTTTTTTAAGGCCGTTGAATTCTCACATCAGCCCCGTTTTCAGCGATGACACTGCTGCCTGTATTTTGATTAATGATTCCACCTAGGTCATGCTGGGTACTCACGAAAATTCCGCAGCTTCACCCCAAAGAAATGTGTGATACCAGCCGCGCGGTGGAGGTACTGATTTCAGTTAGCTGCGAGACTCGTGTACAGGTCGATACACTGGCAGCCCGAGCTTTGCCAACTGTTGGCACGACGTACGATCAGCCCGAGGATCTTGGATTTAATATTCCCACCGCTTTGTTGATCTGGACGGGCACGGCTGGGGCGTGCTTAACATGAGCGATTCGCAATGACGCTTACCACGGTGCACGTGCAAGCTAACGACTTAGCCCCACGCGTCGTCGTGCCTGCAGACAGGCGTCGCCTGCAACTTCGAAATCACGGCAGTTCTTAGGCCTTGAATCGTAGTGTTGACAGCGGTAAGGGGCCGCAGCCGTGCCGTCGCCGGTCAGCGCCACACACAGTCCATTTGGACGCGGTACAATTTGTGTTCCATCTTTCAGCTGCACCAGTTCAGGGTGCTGTCGCACAAACGGATCGCGGGCAGAGACCTGAACCAGATCAAAACCCTGCCGACAGCATGCTCCGCAGTCACCGCAATTTTCCATGTTCAACTGCGGCTCCCAGCGTTCGCAGCCCCGCTCTGACGACTGTACCGCAGGCGCATTCTTCCCCGGCGGCCTGTGTTGTCGGCAACGCAGGCCACTGCTGCCGGAAATCGCCCACGCGCAGTCCCCGCAGGTTTCGTTTACTGTTTGAGACAGCAAAGATCCCAGCCGATGCCGCGGTCTCGTTGTGCTCCAGAGCGATGACGCGGGCACGGCAAACCGTACGGCATCGGCAATCGCAGCGGTGGCAGTCAGAGCCCGAGTCAATACGTCATGAAACGGGGCTGTGCGAGACAGCTGATAGCCACTGCGGGCGATGGCGATGGCCGGATCTGCCCCTTCCTCAAGTGGATTCACCGGTAAAGCATCCCAGTACGGACGCCACATCGTGGTGACAGCCATAAAGTCCCGCAAGCCATACGGAGCAGCGAGGGCCGCCTGCAGTCGATGACAGGCGTACTCGTAAACCAAATCACGGCGGCTGGTGTTTGACAACCCCCAGTCCGGCAAGTCTCGAGCCTGCAGGCCCGAAACCAGCCAGTGACAAAGTTCGTGAAAAATCATCTGCGCCAGCGAATCGTCGGCGTCGAATTCCGCGGGCACAGAAATTGTCAAAGTGCCCTGCCCATCGTATGCAGCGTAGGCGTCTGTGGATCGAATCACTGTCAACCCCAGATCTTTGGCGGCCTGCAGCCAGATCAGGTCAACGGGATCCTGGTACTGATGGTGAATCGGTCGTTTCGGCATAGCACAGGCACTGAAAAGCAGGCTGAAAATCGGAGCAGATCAGGCCGACAGGTTCACAGGCGGAAACCACAACATCGGCCACCAGCCGTTGTACCTCGTTCGAAGCAGATTGCAACTCGTGACATGCCACTTACCAGACACACAAAAATTCCACCGAACCCCGCATTTCTTTTCGTGTCATTGGCGCCGAACGCACAACGCAAACGATCGGACGGAAAACATAAAATGTCATCTTTCGCGAACAAATGCTGATTCTTGTGCCGGCACAGGCGGAAGAAAGCACAGCCCTGGCAGACTGGAAGTCGGCTCATGCCGGTCACAGTTTCATTCTGGCCGCGGATCAGGGTTCCGGACTCATATTCCGCGATCTCGGAGATCCTCGTTTAAACCGGCCTATCAACGTGACGTCCCGCCATCCGTCCAAAAAAATCCAGTTAATCGGCAACTTTGGGGACACACCATTCGAACTCGACGGACACCGGTATGCCAGTGTGGAGTCATTTTGGCAAAGCCTGAAGTGCCGCAATGAAGATGATCGGCTGTGAGTAGCGGAATTGACGGGCGCGGCAGCAAAGCTTGCGTCGCGCGAATTTCCCTATTCGCAGTCGGTATGGTACCTCGGGACCGAAATTCTGGTGGGATCATTTTCCCACTGGGACCTGATGAACCAAGCCTGTAGGGCGAAATTTGATCAAAACCCGGACGCTCGATCCGCTCTTGTCAGTGCTTTTCCCCATCCGCTTGTGCATCGTCTGAAAGGTGACAGTCGAGTCATCCCAGGCGATGTGATGGTGCGAATCTGGTCGGGACTGCGACACCAGTACCGACAGGATCATCTTTCCTGAGCCAGCTGCTTTGTCAGGTCGGGCAGCCGAACCACTGCCCCCTGCTGAGCACGGCTCAGTTCTGCTGCCTGCAGCAGCGCGAAGATCTCCAAAGTTTCCTCGGGTGTGACCGGCACAGGGCCTCCCTTGAAAAAACGCGCTATCTCAACAGCGAGGCCCTCGTAGCCCACGTAGCGATCATCCGTCGGTACCACTCCCTTTACAGGGACACCGTGCCCGTAGATTCCGGCCGTCGATACTCCGGAGTCGCCAAAAACTGTTGCACTGTACTTGACGGCACCTGTCTTGATCCCCCGATAGCTTCCGACGCGTCCGTCGCCCCAGACCGCCGTAATGAACTCGGCTGTGGGAGTACCGGTACTGCTGACTGAAACAACACCGGGGCCCATGATTGCGTACAAAGTTTCAATGCTGTGCAGTGGGCGAGTAAACAGGTCGGCATCAGGCGCATCTACCGTCCATCCGCCATAGACATCGCAGCCAATAACCTTACCCACTTCCGGATGATTTCTCATGCCGCTGAAGCCGGCACTGTAGCGATGCTGCGAACTGCTCCAGCAGGGTGTTTTTGTTTCAGCAGCCACATGGAAAATCCGCACCGCATCCTCTGGTGAAGCGGCCACGGGACGCCCGATGAACAGTCGCTTTCCGGCTCTCAATACCGCTGTCGCCTGCTCAGGATGCAGCCGGCCGTCCAGACTGAAAATCATCACGCAGTCACATTTGGACAGCAGCTCCTCGACTGATCCCACCATTTCGATCGGGGGCACGGCATCCAGCGGATCTTTTGGACTTTGATACATGTTCAGCAGCTGCTGCTTCCACTGGTTCTGCAGTTTTTCGCTGTCCGGGTAGTCGGGGCTGACGACGGGATACGCAGCCACAACCTGCACACCGGCAAAATCACCTTCAGCCCGCGGGCGGTTCAAAAACTCGGTATAGGCCACTGAACCGAAATTGTCGATGCCCAGGATACCCACACGAACGTCGTCGGCGACGACTGGCACCAAACTACTGGAGAGCATCATCCACAGCAGCAGAATGACTGATAAACGGCTTGCTTTAAACACAGAAAGCTCCCAGGGGCTGCAGTCCTCATCAGACGGTTCCTGGTACATTACCGCAGTTCCGAGTCGATGGAAACCGTTCAACTGCAGATCAGCAGGCATCCAGAGACAACGGCCCGCGGATCTCACCCGCTTCGGAAGCCTGCCAGAAAACTGACTGCTGCACGTCAAGACAGGTCAGCCACTGCCCGCTGCACGCCCGAGTATCTATGCAAACGTAACCCGGCACGTGAACCGGCAAGCCCTGGACCTGCCCTGTGTGTCCGCAAACAATAATCTTTCCCGAACAGTGCGGACGCTCGCTCCCAGAGAACCCACTCCACCTCAGATACGACGATCCCTGCAGCTCCACTGGCTCATCCGGTGCGACATTCCCGTGCACAAAGATGTGCGAATCAGTTTGCCAGAAATCAACAAAGCTTTGCAGAAAGGCAAGGTGTGATTCGGGTATTCCGGCAAGCTGACCGCCATATGAATCGAGTGTTGCACGCGCACCGCTGCCCAGCCAAAGCATCCGCGGTGTCCCGCGAGCCACAGACTGAAACAGCATTTCTTCGTGGTTACCGCAAATTCCGATGACCTTCGCCGTGCGCAAAAGCTCCATTAATCGCTCGATGACCCCACGAGAATTTGGCCCGCGATCGATCACATCACCGAGGACCACCACGGTGTCGGCTGACTGAATTTGAACTGTATCAAGCAGCAAACTGAGAGCATCGCTGCAGCCGTGAATGTCCCCGATTGCCAGTGTCCTGCCGCCCATAGACACACTCGATTCCTGCCCTGCTGAATTGCAATTCAGTCCGCGGATTCAGATACTTGGACCCGGTTGTATATGGAAATCATGACTCCTGCCACACACCGTTAAGATTTCAGACGCGAAAGTCCCGATGCGATACTTTGCAAGCCTGCTCATATGCTCATCTTTTCTCGCCGCAAATTGTCTTTCCGGCCCTGTTTTCTCTCAGGAAACCAGCCCCGCGATTGCTCGTCCCGATGGGCAGCCGGCTGATCTGACGAAGCCCGTGCAGGTCTTTATCCTGCTCGGACAGTCAAACATGGTTGGCCTCGGCAAGGTGAAGGGCGGTGAGAATTCACTGGAGTATGCTGTTCGAGAGAAGCAGAAGTATCCGTATCTGCTGGACGATGCGAAAGCGTGGTCTGTTCGGCAGGACGTGCGGTATGTTCAGTACATGTCGGGGCGCGGGCCGTTACGCAATGAATGGATGACGGTCAGTGATGGCAATCTCGGGCCCGAGTACGGCATCGGCCATACTCTGGGCACCGCTATTGATGCCCCAGTGCTGATCCTGAAATGCTGCATCGGCAACCGCGCTCTTGGCTGGGACCTCCTGCCGCCAGGCAGTCCGCGTCGGGAGTTTGTTGCAACCGATAAAGCCGGCGTGGAAAAACGGCTGGTGTATGCAGGCTCAGGTGACAAGCCCGAATTCTGGGAAATGGATCCGGCAAAAGGGCTGGCAACTGAGCCTGGACCGTGGCTGGACAAGAATGGCAAACCCATCGACTGGTACGCCGGCAAGCAATGGGACTCAGACATCGGTGACGCGCAGCGGGCACTGGCGAATCTGGAAAAGCACTATCCCGGAGCCAGCGGCTTCGAAGTCGCCGGGTTTTTCTTCTGGCAGGGAGAACGCGATGCCGGAAATGCCGGGCATGCAACTCACTACGAATCCAACCTGGCAGCATTCATCAGAGCACTGCGGAAAGAATTCAAGACACCTGATGCCAAATTTGTCTGCGGAACTCTGGGCGAAACGACGACAGAATCCGACGGACCACCGCGACTTGTTCTGGACGGCCATCTGGCCGTCGACGGAAACACGGGAAAGTATCCGGAATTCAAGGGCAACGTCCGGACGATCTATACCCATCCGCTGGCCCAGGGAGGAAGCGGGAACGGGCACTATGGCGGCAAAGCCGAAGTCTACATGGATACTGGTGAGGCCATGGGCAAAGCCATGGTCGAAATGCTACGGGGAAATTAGCCGGCGGTTCAGACTCAAGCCCGGGGATTGTGCACGGTGTTTGATGTCCATAGAACAGTCAATCCTACTGAACCGACTGGGTGGATCAGACCGGTCCATTTGGAAGATTTCGGACGTGGGTGAAAAGAGCCGGGATCGACCTCCTGTCTGGAAAACATTGGCTCTGATCGATCACCTGTGTGTCGGCCTGTCGTATCTCGCGGAAAGACTGGCGACATTCCTATGGCTGGTGTCTTGATCCAGTGTCACGCTCGTCGGAATGTAAACAGTTGAGGCTGAAACCAAGTGCAGGTTTGCCGCGGAATCGCGGGCGAGAGGCCAGGCTTTGGGATCCGTCTCCACACTCAGAACAATTCCCGTATCGGCTGTCCTGCCGCCAAAATTGGGATTGGCCGTTGCTGTCGGTTCGGAATAGTCTGCGCAGAATCCACGCCGGCAACCCGATAGATGCTGGCTAATAAATCTCCTGGGCTCAGCGGACGCTGGAACGGCTCCCCTCCATCGCGAGTCGTGCTGCCGATGACCTGACCCGCTTGAATTCCGCCACCCGCCAGAACAGCATGCATCGCCCGAGGCCAATGACCTCGGCCCGCCCCTGAGTCAATCCGGGGAGCTCTTCCAAACTCACCACAGGCAACAACGAGTACATCGTCCAGCAGCCCTCGCTGCTGCAAATCTTCAATCAGTGCCGCAAAGCCCTGATCAAAAACTGGCAGTCGCTTTCGCAGATTCGCTTCGATGTTGAAGTGATCATCCCACCAGTCAACATCCTTTTCGTACAAATTGACGGTCACGAACCCCGCTCCGGCTTCAACAAGTCGGCGAGCCTGCAACATATATCGTGCCCACGCATGACTGCCGTAATGCTGCAGTGATGCCGGGGATTCATGAGAAAGATCGAGCGCGTTTCTCGCGGCGGCACCAACCACCAGTTCACTGGCCTGCCGCTGCACATCCAGCGAGTTCTGAATGGCGATCGGAAACCCAACCTGAGCAGGCAATCGATCGAGAGCAGCGGTCAACTCCTGGCGATCCCTGAAACGACGACTGTCGACTGTGCCCGGCAACTCAAAATCAGGTGTCCGGTAGTTTTTATTTCGCGGATCACCGCCAGAATTCAGTGCATTGTGACGGGCACTGAGAAATCCGGCTGTCTGATAGAAGCCCACGTGAGTCCGATAGTCCTCGGGCACGCACAGATATGCTGGCAAGCCCCCGGACGACGACGAGCCACGATGCCACGACACAACGGAACCCTGACACGGATGCTGCTGGCCCGCCTGCCGCGCATTCATCTGCGGATAGCCGGTCTGCACCAAATGCTGAGCGTCATCATGCACGCTCCACGTGTGCGTTAAAGATCGAATCACTGTCAAATGCCGCGCCACCCGGGCATGCCCGGGCAGCAGTTCGCAAACTTCCAGTCCAGGCAAAGTTGTGCTGACAGGTTGAAACGGGCCACGGACTTCCAATGGCATGTCCGGCTTCAGATCGACCATATCGATGTGGGAGGGACCACCGGTCATCCACAGCAGAATCACAGACTTCTTGGGCCTTACCTGAGCAGCCGAAATTCCAGCAAAAGCAAGACAACCGACCTCGAGCAGGCCACGGCGATTCAATGTGGGCACATGTCGACTCACTCTGGAAGAATTCATCCGACAGACCTCCACGTCCAGAACAGATTTTGCCGACACCCCGAAACAATCAACCAATCGCGTCGCTTGACCGCTTCGACGTCCAGATCGGTCTGAAGCCCGGGAACTATTCCTGCAGTTGCTGCCGCCACGACTCCGCCAGTTGCTGTTCTGTCCGACCCGTCAACTGCTGCCATAACTCTGGCGTATACCGCCCCGCACGCAAAGCAACATTCAGTTTCTCAAGTATCTGCGACTCCGCCGGCTGGCTCCGAATAACCCAGTCAAGAAAATTGGCAGAGACCCGGTAACTGGCGTCGTGTTGAGCCGTCCGCAATGTCGGGTTCGGTATTCGCTGGGTCGCCGACAATCAGGGAACACTTGAGGATGCTCTGGGCGAGAAACTACTGGATATTGATCTCAGCCTGATTCCCGACAGTGAACAGATGCGGCAGAGCCGCAGGCCGGGTGAGCTGATTTTCTCGCTGTACCTTGATCGCTACGAACACAGCCTGCGACACGTGGCCACACACCTGCTGCTCAAGGACCTGAGTGAAGCCTCCGTCCGTGAATGCCTGGATGCAGGTCGCTGCTTCGTGGCTTTCGACTGGCTCGCAGACTCGCAGGGATTCCAGTTCCACCTGCAGTCAAACGGCGACACCACACAACTTGGCGGTCGCACGCAACTGCACTCAGATTCCCGACTGAAAGGTCGCAGCCCCCTGCCCTGTTGCTGGAAAATCATCCGCAACGGCGAACGGCTCAGCGAAACCATCGGTTCTGAACTGGACCTGCACATTGATCAGCCTGGCATCTACCGCTGTGAAACCTGGCTGACCGTTGCCGGATCCGAAATGACATGGATCATGACCAATCCGATCTACGTGGACAGGACGCCACAGTAACGCACTGACAGGGCGACAAACAGACTTTGCATAAGACGTGGCTCGCGATTTCCGGCCAGAGATCCGCCCATAAGAAACACGACGTTTCTTACACAACAAGCGGCATCTTGAATGCATAAGCAGCGATTTCGGCTCGCTGCTGTCAGTCCTTTCGCTGCATTGCCGTAAACGTGACCGAGCGTTCTTCGCCCACCTTCAGACCCGCTCCCGCATCCCAGATCAGTGTCTCACCCGGAATCACAACTTTTGCAAAGTCCGTCTTCTCAATCTGCACGTCACTCACCTCGCCTGGCAGCAAATAACTGAACACTCGCCAGCCAGCAAACTTTTCCGCTGTGCGCTTATTGCCCTTGCCGACAAAATTCACCTTGACCCGATACGTCATCCGCACCTGCCCCGGCTGTTCCAGTGGTACCACCTGCAGCGTCTCTTCCAGTGCCGGATCCCGATGCTTCTCCAGCCGGCTGTCCAATGCCGGATCTCCATACAGTGCAAAAATCCCGTCTGTGTACTCAGTGCCCCGACGGTCCTGCCCCTGCACCACGTTCTCAGCCAACACAAACTGCGACCATTGCCGGAGCAAAAACAGCGATTCGGCAAATGTCCAGCGTCCATCCTGCTTCATGAACCAGTCCGCCATGTTCCAGTTCAGTTCATACCACGTGGGCTGAACCGCTCCAATATACTGCCGAACTCCGTTTTTCATCCAGGCCAGTGCATAAGAGCTGCGGAAACTGTTCTGCGGAGAATTCACCTCCCCCGTCAGACAATTCCCAACCGCCCAGTACAGCTTGGGGCGACTCGACTGCAGCGGCAAACGGATTCCCGGAGCCGTCATCGTCAGAGCCCCGTCGTCAGCCGTCAGAAACCCCGAGCCGGACGGGTACATCAGCATCCAGTTGTGCTGACCTCCGTGGCCGGAACCGACGATCAGGTCAAAATCATCACGCGACAACACACTGTGCACGTACTTGACGTCATCTGCATCAGATTGCGGCCCGCCTCCCTGCAGCCGAAGCTGCTCATTCGGCAGCTTCACCCCCAACTCGCCACGATCCCGCGTCCACTCCGTCACATACTCTCCCTCCGCAACCCAGTCCAGCCAGTCAGCCTGAGTCTTGGTAAAAGCCCGGTGCACGACGACAGGCTCGGAGGATGCAAGGGCCAGTGCATGCTTCGCATCCAGCCCGGTCAGAATGCCCCAGATCGCATCGACATAGGGATCACTGTCCAGTTCACGACAGAATCGATTGGCTTCCAGCACAAACTCAGGAAAGTTCTCTGTTGGCTGACACACGAAACACGCAAATCGCGGACGATACTGCCCAACCGCCTGTCGCACTTCATCCGGAGCCGTCTCGAAGGTAAACACCTGACCCGCGTAACGCGCCTGCAGAGCCGCAACAACCTCCTGCCACGGCGTATCCAACAGGCCACGCCGGATGATAATCGCATAACGGCCGGGAACTTCCGCGGCGACTGTCAAACCACAGCAACACAGCAGGTTCAACGCAGTGATCAGCAAAAGTCGCATCAGTCTTCCTTCAGCTGCAGGTCCGGTTGCATTTCGCCAACGAAATCCTATCGAGATGCAGCGGATTCACAAGCGACAAAAGTCAGCCTGCAGTCCGTTGAAATTCTCCGCTTCAGGTCTATGAACTCCCGCACTCAGTCCCGCGCACCCTGTCGACACACAGCGTCCAAAAGGATCTGCCGCATGCCGCGTCCGGAAAAATCAGACTCGCCGACACCACTTTCCGCCGAAGACGAAAATCGGATTGTGCGGATGGCCTGGGAAGATCGTACGTCTTTTGACGCCATCGAACGACAGTTTGGACTGTCCAACGGACAGGTGATCAAACTGATGCGCAGACTGCTGAACAGAGATGCATTCGTCCGCTGGAGAAAACGAACCGCCGGACGCCGCACAAAACATGACGAACTGCGAGGTTTTGCATTTGGGCGATTTCGAGCTCCCAGCCAGCGAGGCGATTAACGCAAAGCAGGTGCCGGACAGGTAATCCGGCACCCCCGATTTGCAGCAACTTAAAAACACCGTGTCACTTGCCCGCGAAAATCTTCATCGCCGGCTTCGCCACCGCGTAGCAGTCCCGAATATCAGCAATCGGGTTCTTTTCGTTCTCTTCGTACTCCAGCGACAACGCCCCATTCGCCGGGAAATCAACCTGCTGCAGCTCTGTGAATACTGCTTCTACGTCCAGATGGCCCTTGCCCAGTATCACACCCTTGGTGCGATCCTTCATTTCGGAAAAATCCTTCAGGTGAATGCCGTACAGACGGCCTTTCAGAATCCGAATCACTTCCGGACCACTCTGACCTGAACGGATGTAGTGCCCAAGGTCAGCACAGGCCCCGATCCGCTGATCTCGCTTTTCAATGACCCGCAGAACGTCAATCACCTTGTTGTAGCGATGAGTCGGACCGTGATTGTGAATGGCCACGCGGATGTTGAATTCCTTTACAAGTTCGTCTAGGTTGTCGAAAGCGTCGAAGTCCGGGTCTGCTGTGATGCAGGGAATGCCCAGCTTCTTTGCGAACTCAAACATCTTGCGATTTTCAGCAGCGTCTTTCGTCAGGCGATTGACACCATGAGCAGAAATGGACATGCCCATGTTGGCCACTTGCTTGCGAACAGCCGCAATTTCCGCATCGGGCGCATTCAGAGCCAGCATTCCGCTGTAAAATTCCACGGACTCAGATCCTAGCTCTTTGGCATGCTTCAATGCCTCGTCACGAGAATACCCGCGCAGAGAATACAGCTGAATTCCCAGCTTTGGAGCAGCAAAACGGGAGGCGAAGACAGCACGAGAACCCGTACTGCAGGCCACAGCGGCGGCAGCAAAAGCAGATGTCCGCAGAAAACTGCGGCGAGACGACTGCAACATGAATGACTCCAAAAATTGTGGGAAAAGGCAATCCGACGACAGCCAGCCACTGTAAAAGCCGTACTCCACGCTCACACAAACAACGGGACCAAAAAAGCAGCATGACTGCGAAGACTTGCCAGCTTTTCCTCGTTATTGACGATTCTGTTGATCTCGAATTCTGTGGGTTGCGGCGGACGACGCTCTTCATCCCGTCGCTCGGGGCACAACATCAGCCAGCGATGAGCCACCCATTCAGAGTTCCAATCCCTAAACACACCCGGCCGCGATCGCAGCACCAGATGCAAGTGATTCGACATGATTGCCTGACACAACAAATCGATGCCGAGGTGTTTGGCCTGATGAACGATCTGTTCGTCGATCCAAACCTTACGATGGTCGTAATTTCTGCCGGTGACCGGATCATCGCCCCGCAGAAAACACCAGCGCACGGTGCTACTCATCACATGAACAATCGCAACTTCATCTGCCGCAGAGACTTCAACGCGAGCCAATCGAGGCATGGGGCACCCCGATTCACGGCAAAAAGGCAAACAAAGGAACTTTTGATCTTCGAGTGTACAGGGTGCGATGCCCGTGTAAAAAACCACGTACTGTTTGCAACCAAGCATTAAATGGTGCATGGACGTACCACCGATGCTCCCGGTGCTACGCCCCGCCCCCCATTACAGTGCTGTGTCCCCTTCGCCCACCCTTCCGCATTCGTGGCTCAAACATCACACAACCCTGATTCACCTCAAACCAATCTGCGTTCCGAAGGCCTTCCACAACGACCAAAGCCGGGAATCGAAATGCCCGGCTTTGGTCGTGCTTACAATCCACTTGCTGCACACTGGACGTCGCGCATGCCCACAGGCCCGGGCTGAGTCAGGCGCTCAAGACAGTTTCGCTGACTGCATCAGTTTGCTGGCGTTGCCAGCCTGACCAAAAGAAATCATACGAGACGCACAAACCTGCTTCATGGCTTCGCGAGCTGGTTTCAGGTAGTCACGCGGGTCAAATTTCTCGGGGTGCTTTGTCAGCACCTGACGGATTGCGCCTGTCATCGCCATGCGACAGTCCGTGTCCACGTTGATCTTTCGAACACCGTAACGAATTCCTCGCTGAATCTCTTCGACGGGGACGCCGAAGGTCTGCTTCATCGATCCGCCGAACTGGTTGATAATATCCTGCAACTCCTGCGGTACCGATGAACTGCCATGCATCACAAGGTGCGTATTAGGCAGCTTTTTATGAATCTCTTCGATCCGCTTCATCGCCAGCACTTCTCCGTCGGGCTTTTTGTCAAACTTGTAAGCACCGTGGCTGGTACCGATCGCAACGGCCAGTGCATCCACACCGGTTTCTTCAACAAACCGAGCGGCCTCATCGGGGTCCGTCAGCAACTGGTCGTGAGACAGCGTGCCTTCAGCACCGTGCCCGTCTTCCTGCTCGCCTTCACCGCTGTCCAGTCGCCCTAAACAGCCCAGTTCGCCTTCTACTGAGACGTTGAACATGTGAGCAACCTTGACAACCTCCGCTGTGACCCGGACGTTGTAGGCGTAGTCTGCCGGAGTCTTCCCATCGTCCTTCAGTGAGCCGTCCATCATCACCGATGTAAAGCCGTATTTGATGGCCGACATGCAGGTGGCTGGACTGTTGCCGTGGTCCTGATGCATCACAATCGGAATCTCCGGATACAACTCAGAAGCGGCCAGCATCAGGTGCCGCAGATAGTTGTCCTGCGAATACGAACGCGCACCACGAGAAGCCTGGACGATGACGGGAGAATCCGTCGCACGAGCCGCTTCCATGATGGACTGAATCTGTTCCATATTGTTCACGTTGAAAGCCGCCACGCCGTAGCTATTTTCGGCCGCATGATCAAGGACAGCACGCAGAGGCACCAGGGGCATTTTTCAATCCTCCGATGGTCGGCCCGACTGGCCGCCAGATAAAACACAAAAAATCACAAACCAGCATTCTTCGAAGGTCGTTCGAGAGCGGGTCGCCGAAAATACGACGAATCATCGATTGCGGGAACGGAAACAACCCGTGAAAAACAACGATTCTTTCAAAAAATACACTCCAGGAACAAATTAGCGATTCAGAACGATTGTGGCAACACGGACATCAACACTCCGACTTTGTCAAACCCGGTTTCCCGAGTACCACCGCTGCAGGTCCACCGCCACATTTCTCATCTGCCCCACACCCTGCTATTATCGGCAAGCCGTCAACTACAGCTCCATTTCGCCCTGCCTGCCTTTTTGCACAGGAAATTGACCATGTCGGCTCATGCTCTGACCTCGCTGCTGCCGCTGCTGTTGCTGACCTTCAGCCTGCCCTGCTGCGGCGAAGACCTGTTCAAGGCCGTACCGTTCACTAAGCCTGCTGAATTTACCCCCGGCATCGAAGGCCCGGCCTGTGACGCCGCCGGCAATATCTACGCTGTCAACTTCGCCCGCCAGAGCACCATCGGGAAGGTCAGCCCCGACGGCAAGGGAGTAGTCTTTATCGAACTGACAAATGGCAGCGTTGGCAACGGAATTCGTTTCGCCCCGGACGGCCGCATGTTCATCGCCGACTACGTCAATCATAACGTTCTGGTCGTTCAGGCCGGCCAGCAAACCCCCACCGTGTTTGCTCATGAAGCCGCTATGAACCAGCCCAACGATCTGGCCATCTCTGCCAGCGGTACACTCTACGCCAGTGATCCGGCATGGGATAAAAGCACGGGCCAACTATGGCGGATCGACACAAACGGCAAAGTCACGAAAGTGGCCGGGGATATGGGCACCACCAACGGCATTGACCTCAGCCCCGACGGTAAAACTCTTTACGTCAACGAAAGCGTGCAGCAAAACGTGTGGGCTTTTACGGTACTGCCGGATGGCAGTCTGACCAACAAACGTCTGATTCGAAAGTTCCCCGATCACGGATTCGATGGCATGCGAATCGACGTGGACGGAAATCTCTACATCACCCGCTACGGCAAAGGCACCGTTGTTAAAATGGCTCCGGACGGGAGCATTCTGCAGGAAGTAGACGTGCTCGGCAAACAGCCCAGCAACCTGTGCTTCGGCGGTCCCGACGGTCGTACTGTCTACGTTACCGAAGTGGAACACACGCGACTTGTGAGTTTCCGAGTCGACCGACCGGGCCTCGAATGGCAACGTCGCCCCGGCCAGTCGCAGCGCTAAGCCTGATCGGACGTGGCGTCCTGCAAGCGTTTTCTCCCCTCAACGCCACCCGTACATCGGCGTGTTTCCAGACGCCGATCTACGCTGTAACGCGCCCTGTTGCCCGCTGCCAAGCGTATGCAGCTTGAGGTCGAACGTCAGATTTGTGCCAAAAGCCTCTTGGGCTGGAAAGCCCGTGCCTGAAAAAACCGAGCCATCGTGCCTCCCTTCCGGAACACTTCACAACACGTGATCCCCCCAATCATATGTCCACAGCAACTCAAGGGCTCCAGCGAGGGTGTGTCCCCGGTATGATGGTGTGTCCCCGCTTGGTGGTGTGTCCCCGGCATGGTGGTGTGTCCCCGGCATGGTGGTGTGTCCCCGGCATGGTGGTGTGTCCCCGGCATTGCGGCGTGCCGTGGCCGTGGCGTCCCCATGGCGCCGGCATGGTGGCGGTTCCCCGTGGCGGTTAATCCAGGCTCTGCATTCCCGGGATCCACCCCCCAGTCCTGTGGCCTTTTTGCAACATTCCGCTAAATTCCACGACACCGCCAAGATTCAATGTGCTCCAGCCGCGATTTCCCTTGCACTCCCGAAGGCGGCTGATCCAGCCATCCCACTGAGTCACTCTCATGAAACACCCATTTGTCTTGCTCGCCCTGCTGCTGGCGTCACTGCCTGTCTGCAGACACATGTCGGACGAAGACGAACCGGCCACAACGGAACGTGAAGGGCATCCCAAATATTCCGCCCCCACAACAATCAATGAAGCTCGCAGCCGCGCACGACTGCTCTGGGAATTAGCCAACGGCAGCCTGCAGGTCATGCACCGCGACTTCCTTGATGAGGAAGACCACAAGGCAATTCCCTCAGCGGCCCTCGACGATGTATTTGCTGAAATGCAGAAGACCTTTCAGGTACGCATGAAATGGCTGAATGCCGGAACTGACGTTGTCAACACCGACCATCAGCCGGTCGGCGATTTCGAAAACAGGGCTGCGACACCAATCGCACGAGGTACTCCGTTCATTGAGGACTACCGGCAGAATCAATACCAGCTTGTCGGAGCCATCCGACTGCGATCACAGTGCCTGAAATGCCACCTGCGAGGTCGAACCAGCACTGACGATCGATTCGCCGGACTGATGATCAGCCCTGGAGTCCGCGATGCAGACTAACCTTCACCCTGTGGTCCTCCCGCACACAACCCATCCGCCGGACAGCCGCAGTCGATTTTCAAGACTGTCGCTGCTGCACATCTTGGTTCGAGTCCCTTTAGTGGTCGGTTTTCTGCTGGCTAACCTGATCACGGGCATGAAAAGTGTTCCCGTCAGCGCGGCTGATCAACCGCCCAACATCGTTATGATCGTCGCCGATGACATGGGCTATGCCGACCTGCATTGTCAGGGATCGCCCTGGCAGACTCCACAACTCGACGCACTCGCTGCCTCGGGAACTCGCTTTACCTCCTTCTATGTGGCTCAACCGGTCTGTACCGCCAGTCGTGCCGGATTTCTGACTGGCTGTTATCCCAATCGCGTCAGTTTGCAGGGTGCACTGAATCACACCAGCCGAAACGGTATTCACCCGGACGAACAGCTGCTGCCGGAACTGCTAAGGGAACGCGGTTACGCCACCGCCATCTTCGGTAAATGGCATTTGGGAGCAGCCGCAGACTTTCACCCGCTGAAGCATGGTTTCGACCAGTATCTGGGCATTCCCTGGTCCAACGACAACAGTCGTTATCATCCGGTATTGGCAGCCGAGATGCCGCCGCTGCCGCTCTACGACGGGCTCGAAGTGATCGAACGTGATCCAGATCAGAGCCGTTTTACTCAGCGTTTCACAGATCGTGCAGTGGGCTTTATTCGCCAGCACGCTGCCCGCCCATTCTTTCTGTACGTCCCCCACGTCATGCCGCACGTACCGATTTTCGCATCGGAAAAATTCAAAGATCGCTCAGGACACGGACTGTACGGCGACGTCATTCAGGAACTGGACTGGTCCATCGGGCAGATCGTGCAGACACTGCAGGATCTCAAACTGACAGAAAACACGCTGGTGATCGTATTTTCTGACAACGGCGCCTGGCTCAGCTACGGCGACCATGCCGGATCGAACCGGCCTTACCGCGAGGGCAAACTAACGGTCTTCGAAGGCGGAGTGCGGGTTCCCTGTTTGATGTCATGGCCCGGCAGGATTCCCGCAGGTCGCATCTGCTCGGAACCCGTGATCAGCCTCGACCTGCTTCCCACGATCATGGCGTACGCCGGGGGCAGGCTGCCTGAGAAACGAATCGACGGACGATCTGTCCGCGATCTGCTGGAGGGCCGCCAGAACGCCGTGTCGCCGCACGAAGCGTTGTACTTTTACGCCGGTGACGAATTGCAGGCTGTTCGCAGCGGTCGCTGGAAACTGCATCTGCCACACCCTTACATCACGACTCTGGCCGAACCCGGCCGCAATGGAAAACCCTCAGGCTGGGGCACAACTCAGGCCAAAGCCATCACTCAAAGCGGCATCGATGGCATTGCCAGTCGCCACGGTGGTCGAATTGAACAGCTTCCGCTGTCACTGTTTGATCTGCACGACGATCCCGGTGAGCGGCGCAATCTTGCTGCTGAGCACCCTGACATTGTCGCGCGTCTCTCAGCACTTGCCGAAGTTGCAAGGAAGGACCTTGGAGACAGCCTGCAGCAGATTCAGGGCACCGGCGTTCGACCGGCCGGACAGGCCGGCAGTCAATAACCCGTACGCCCCCGCGGCCGGCACGGACTTTTGCAGATTTCCTCTGCCCTGCCCTCAAAAACACCGCCCGCCCTTCCCTTTTCCCCTCCCTTTCATAACCCACGACATTGACTTTTGTCCATTTCCCCCGTTATTTTGCCGATTCTTCAAAGACCAGCACAGACATCCCCCGCCCCCACGTACCACGCCCCCCGCCCCAGCAGCCTCCACGCCCGTTCCCGCAGCGCACATCGGAGATCTGTTCCTGTGCCCAGCCCCAGCCTGCCAACGCTTCGCCGCTTAACAACCGTGTCTGGCACAGTCAGGCGGCGACTCTTGCTGTTCTCCTGCTGCAGCGCTTTGCTGCTCGCACAGCATCGCACCCAGGCTGCCTCGACCGAACACTGGAACTTCGAAAACGACATCATCCCGATTCTGTCGCGTTTCGGCTGCAATACTTCAGGCTGTCACGGCAAGGCTGAAGGTCAGAATGGTTTTAAGCTGTCCGTTTTCGGTTCAGACCCGGAAGCCGATTACGACGCCGTCGTTAAAGAAAACTTTGGACGCCGCGTTTCCCCGGCTGCTCCCCAACAAAGTCTGCTGTTGCTGAAGGCGACTGGACAAGTGCCCCACGGAGGCGGTTCACGGATCCCGCCGACGCATCCGCAGTACCTGCGCATGAAAGACTGGATCTCGGCCGGCATGCCGCAGGGGTCAGCAGCCGACCCCAGACTGTTGCGTATAGAAGTGCGGCCGGAACAACTGCAAATGGCAATGCAGCAGTCAGTCGAACTTCGTGCAACCGCATTCTGGAGTGACGGTCGCTCGGAAGATGTCACCGGGCTGGCCACATGGCAAACCAACAGCGACGCAGTGGCCAGTGTCGATGAGTTTGGCAACGTGCGCACGGGGCAGGTGCCTGGCACTGTCGCCGTCATGGCCAGTTTCCTCGGCCGCGTTGACCTCTTTCAGGCTCTGGTGCCACACCCTGTTCAACCCTCCGCTGACGAACTGTCCCGCCTCGCCCGCCTGTCGCAGTCACCCGTACTGTTCGACCGCATTGTGGCCGCTCGGCTCACCGAACTGGGTATTGCTCCGGCGGCCGCCTGCGACGATGCGACCTTCCTGCGTCGTGTCAGCATTGATCTCACTGGCACACTGCCCACCGCTCAGCAGGCTCGCGAATTTCTTTCAGATCCGTCAGTCGATCGCCGCCAGAAACTTGTTGACCGGCTGCTGCAGACGCCGGAATTCACTGATTACTGGGCGATGAAGTGGGCCGACCTGCTGCGAGTCAATCGCAGAACTCTGGGACGCAAGGCGGCGTCCGCATACTACCGCTGGATTCATGACAGTGTCGCCGAAAATTCTCCCCTCGATCAGTTTGTCTCACGGCTGCTGACCGCCGAAGGACCCCTTGCCAGTAATCCGGCCGGCCATTTCTACAAGGCTGTCACCGATCCCAATGACCTCGCCAATACAGTGTCTCAGGTCTTCCTCGGCGTGCGCATTGAATGTGCTCGCTGTCACCACCACCCGTGGGATCGCTGGAGCCAGTCGGACTACCACGGCATGCAGGCATTCTTCACTCAGATCAGCTTCAAGAAGCTGGGGGACTCCGATGCACTGCTGACCGCTGGTACAACGCCGACTGTGCATCCGCGCTCCAGACAGCCGGTCTTTGCTCACGCACTCGATCAGCCTGCACCGGATCAGAGCCCGCCGGGCGATCGCCGCAGACTGCTGGCAGGCTGGCTGACGGCCCCCGACAACCCGTGGTTCGCCAGCAATCTGGCCAACCGCACATGGGCCCATTTTCTGGGTCGCGGACTGGTCGAACCGGTTGACGATTTCCGATTGACAAATCCCGCCAGTAACCCCGAATTGCTGGGAGCACTCGCGAAAAAGCTGACGGAATTGAAATTTGACTATCGGCAGTTCGTACGAGCCATCGTGCTGTCGCAAACTTACCAGTCCGGCACCGACGCCACGCCCAGCAATGCTGTCGACGAACAAAATTACTCCCGCTATCCCATGAAACGTATGGATGCTGAAGTTCTGCTGGATGCGGTTTCGCAGGCCACGGGAGTCGCAGAAGAATTCCCCGGCATGCCCGCCGGGACACGCGCCATCCAGCTATGGGACAGTCATTTGCCCCACCAGTTTCTCGAACTGTTCGGTCGACCTGTGCGGGAGACAGCCTGTGAATGCGAACGGGTCACAGAGCCGACGGTATCGCAGGTTCTGCACGTTCTGAATTCGCCGCAGATCGAATCGCGGCTCAGACACGCCAATGGTCGGATCGCTGAATTATGTCGGCAGCACTCAGATGATCGGCAGCTGATTGAAAACCTCTATCTGACGTGTTACAGCCGTCAGCCTACCGCAGATGAACAATCTGCGGCACTGCAGCACCTGGCAAACGCCCCCGATCGACTGGAAGGCGCTGAAGACCTGTTGTGGAGCCTGATGAATTCCCTCGAGTTTCTGGTAAACCACTGATATGAAACGCTCATACTATTGCGATGGAATTCGACGTCGGGACCTGCTGCACCTGGGTGTCGCCGGTACTGCCGCCTGCGGACTGACTCTGCCAGGCCTGCTGGCTGCCGAGCAGGCTCAAAAGTCACGCAGTCCGAACGCGCGTGACGGTATGTCGCTGATCATCGTATTCCTCCAGGGTGGCTTATCCACCATTGACACCTGGGACATGAAGCCGGATGCGCCGCCCGAGTTTCGCGGCGAGTTTAATCCGATCGACACGAATGTTCCGGGAATTCAGGTGTGCGAGCATTTGCCGCGACTGGCACGTCAGTTTGACAAGTTTGCACTCGTGCGTTCCTTCACCAACCCAAACTCGGATCACGGACCGGCCGACCACTACCTGCTGACCGGCTATCGCCCCGGGCCCGGCTTCAACGGCGGACTCAAGCCAAACAATCAGAAACCGGCGCATGGAGCCGTCATTTCACGGCAGCTCGGTCCTCGCGGCTCCGTACCACCCTACGTTTGCCTGCCCAAAATGCACAACAGTGCCGGTTCGTCCTATCTCGGCTCTTCCGCAGCTCCCTTTGTCGTTGATGCGGACCCCAGCGCGCCCGGGTTTACCGTTCCCGACCTGATGCCCCCGGTCACAGTCCGGGCTGATCGGCTGGATTCACGCCGCAGTCTGATGAATCGCATCAATCGCTTTCAAAAAACGACCGAGCTCGCAGCAAACCGCGGGGCACTGGCGATGGACACATTTCAGCAAAAAGCCTTTGATCTCATGACGTCCGAAGCGACTCGGGCAGCTTTTGAAATCTCAGCCGAACCGGACGGACTGCGGGACGAATACGGCCGACATTCACTCGGCCAGTCCTGCATTCTGGCCCGCCGACTTGTGGAAGCCGGTGTTCGCTGCGTGCTCATCGACCACACCAACTGGGATACTCATTATTCAAACTTCAGCGTGCTGAAGAACGATCTGCTGCCGCATCTGGACAGTGCCATGAGCACTTTGTTTCGTGATCTGCACGATCGAGGACTGCTGGGAAAAACTATGGTGCTGGTCACCGGGGAATTTGGCCGCACACCCCGGATCAATAAAGACGCCGGACGCGATCACTGGGGCCCCAGTACAGCCATCGCCATCGGCGGAGGAGGAATCCGGGGTGGAAACGTCGTCGGAGCTTCTGACGCTCGCGCTGAAAAACCGGCGACCGAGCCGTTCGGCCCCGAAGACCTGGCAGCCACCATCTACCATGTGCTCGGAATCGACCCTCAGACGCTGTTTCATACCGCCGAAGGTCGACCAATACCCATCGTCCCGGGCGAAGGGCGAGTGATTCAGCCGTTGTTTTCCTGACATCTTGTGAAGGCACGCCCGTGTTTCGCCTTACGTCCTCAGTCAGAAGCTTCGCTGCAGCCTGTGCCGGCGGTCTGTTGATCGGACTGCTCGGCTGGCTGCAGCCCTGCACAATACAGGCTGATGAGCCCACCGCCAGCTATATCTTCCCTGCCGGTGGCCAGCGTGGAACCACAGTCGAGTTCCACGTCGGCGGTCACTACCTGCACGACAAAGCAGCTTTCGATATCGACTGGTCTCCCGGTGAGTATTCCAGGAAGCTCAGTCGGCAGCCGCACACACTTTGGTTTGAAGGTCCGCTGCTGCCTTTGCCAGAGTCTCAGCAGAAAGAGGATTATCCGGTCGACCATCGCGGAACCATCCGGATTGCCGCAGATGCCCGTGAGGGCATTCGGTGGTGGCGCGTCAGTACGTCTCAGGGAGTAACTTCCGGGATGCCGTTCATCGTTGGCGAACTGCCGGAGATCACCGAACAGGAAATTGAAGGTCGTCCGATTCCTGCTGAAGTGAACCTGCCTGTAACCATTAACGGTCGCATCTACCCGCGTGAAGACATCGATATCTGGACCTTCACCGCCGAAGCAGGCGAAGTGATCTCCTGCGAAGTTGCCGCGCAGCAGTTGAAATCGCCGCTCGACGCTACAATGCAGGTCACGGGACCGACCGGCACAGTGATCGCTCGCTGCGATGACGCCTCGGGACGTGATCCGCAGCTGGCATTCACTGCCCCGGAATCCGGTCAGTACGCCGTACACCTTGGGGATGCAGATCTCGGTGGCTTACAGCACTATATCTATCGCCTGACGCTGCAACGCGGGCCGGTGGTGCAGGCTGTTTATCCGCTGGGTGCCAGAGCCGGAACGCATCTTTCTGTCGAACTGATCGGCACAGGACTGCCTGAGACATTGCGGCAGCTCGAGATTCCGGCCGGCATCGGTCCTCATGTCATACAATTCCCCAGCCTCATTCAATTGCGGCAGCTCGAGATTCCGGCCGGCATCGGTCCAGTCTTCAGGCTCCCGGCCGCGGCTCACTTGCCATTTGAAATTTCGGAACTGCCGGAAGTCATTGAACAGGAGCCTAACAACGATCCGCAGTCCGGCCTTCCCGCCTCGGTCGGCACCATTCTGAACGGCCGTATCCAGCAGGCGGCAGACAGCGACTTCTGGCAGTTGTCGCTGAAAAAGGGAGTTGCCGTGCAGTTGAAGATCAGCGCGTCTCAGCTGCGTTCGCCGCTCGACAGCGTGCTGCAGGTGTTCGACCAGGCCGGAAAGATGGTTGCCGAATCGGACGATGCTGCCGGCGGTGTCCCTGATTCGCTGCTGACTTTTCAGCCGCCCGAAGATGGTGTTTACAGCGTACGAGTATCCGATCGATTCGATGGTCGCGGGGGGCCGCAGTTTGGGTATCGCCTGAGAGTGCAGGAGGCCGGTACTCTGCAGCCATTCTTCAGACTCAGAATTCCGGCGGACGCACTGAATCTTAAACGCGGTGGCGAAGCAAAGGTAAAAGTGATGGCCGACCGACAGAATGGACATACTGAGGCAATTCCATTGCAGGTCGGAGGTCTGCCGCCGGGTGTTGCGGTGGAAGGGACCGAGATAGCAGCGGGGAAGAACGAGGCACAGTTGACGTTCAAGGCAGAGGCTACCGCTCGGATCGACGTCTCAGCAGTAAGGATCCGCGGCACGCAGCAGCGTGACGGGCTCAGTGCGGAAGTGCTTGCGACGACCGAGGGAACCGATCCCTTTGCTGCCAGCGAGGATTTGTGGCTGGCTGTGACAGTGCCCACCCCGTTTCGATTTGTGGGTGACTTCGAAACCCGCTACGCGGCTCGCGGGTCTGCATTCACCAGACGATACCGCATCGAACGCGGGGGCTACGAAGGGCCGCTGCAGGTTTCCCTCGCCGAACGTCAGACGAGACATCTGCAGGGAGTCACGGGGCCTGTCATCGAAGTTCCTGCCGGGCAGACGGAATTTGAATATACCGTATCACTGCCTCCATGGATGGAAATTGGCCGCACCAGTCGGACGTGCCTGATGGCCGTGGGACAGGTCACCACAGAGGACGGACGGGCACATAACGTCAGCTACACGTCGTTTGAACAGAATGATCAGATCATTGTGCTGGTGGATCCCGGTCGCATGAACCTGCGTCTTGAGCGTAATACGCTGCTGGCGGTGGGCGGCACGGCAGCACAGCTGGGTTTTGAGGTACAGCGCGGCTCGGATTCTGCCGGGCCCCTGCAGGTCGAACTTTTGCTGCCCCGGCACATGCAGGGCATCTCGTGTGATGCCGTCCAGCTGACCGGACAGCAGTCAACAGGCGTCCTGACACTGCGATTCGCTGCCGACAATGTCGGTCCGCTGAACATGCCGCTGCTGGTGCGTGCCACGACCGGCAGCGGAGCTGCTCGCACGATTGCCGAGGCCACTCTGACGGTCTTGCCACCAAAACCTTAGCCCGGTCTCACCAGACGCCGAGGCCAAACGTCCGAGTGTACTGTGCGAAGGGGCAGTCGGAGTGCCAAAACATCGTATTTTTCAGGGTCAGTGTGCTTCTGAGGAACAGTGATCAGGCTGGAAAGCCCGAGCTGCATTTTCTACTTCGCGTGAATCCAGCCTGAGCACACTCAGTGACTGGTTCCTTCTGCCGGCGGATGCTGAGCGCACTGCACCCTCGCTGCCGGATGCCGCGGTCGAACGTCCGGTTTTGTCTGTGACTGACAGCGAATGCCGTCCGTTGCCGACAGACTGCAGCGACTTTCGGTCGCTATGGCAGGCGGTTTTCGATACACTTTTGTCAGCTTCCCGCGAGATTTGCCACAATGTTACACGGACCTGCTTCCATGCTCAAGCTCAGATCTGTTCTCATCGTCGTCACTCTGGCAGTTTCATCGTTCGCAGCAGCCTGCTCAGCCGCAGACTGGCCGCGCTGGCGCGGTCCTGCAGATACAGGCAGCGTCGACGGTGGCAACTACCCGGACAGCCTCAGCCCGGAGACGCTCATCTGGAAAACACCGCTGCCTGGCAAGGGCTGTTCAACGCCGATTCTGGTTGGCAATACGCTGTACCTGACTGCTCCGGTTGACGGTCGCGATGCACTGCTGGCCTTTGATCTTTCCGGAAAGCAGCTTTGGCAGGCGATTTTTGCCCTGGAAGATGCCGGCAAGCACCGCAACGGATCAGGCAGCAATGCGTCACCCGTCAGCGACGGAAAATCAATCTTCGTCTATTTCAAGAGCGGTACTCTGGCGGCAGTTTCCACCACTGGGAAAACTCTCTGGACCACCAACATCGTCGAGCGATTTGGAAAAGACACGCTGTACTGGGATCACGGCACCTCACCGGTGCTGACCAGCCGGCACGTGGTTCTTGCTCGAATGCACAATGGCGAATCCTGGCTGGCTGCATTTGATCGCCAGACCGGAGAGATGGCCTGGAAGACTGACCGCAACTTTCAGACTCCACAAGAGGGTGACCACGGCTACGCAACTCCGCTTGTCATCATGCGAGACGGCAAGGAAACGCTGCTGACGTGGGGGGCCGAGCACCTCACGATGCACGACGCAGAGTCCGGTAAACTGCTCTGGACCTGCGGAAACTTCAACCCTGATGCTGAGAAACTTTGGCCCTCCATTTCTACCCCGGTGATTGTCAACGGAACAGCGGTGATCGCATTTGGCAGAAACGATCGCGGCAAACCGCGACTGCACGGTATCCGCCTCGATGGGTCTGGTGACGTCACAGCCACTGCCCATGCATGGCATCGCACCGATGTGGGCACATTCGTGCCCAGTGCCACAGTCTGGAATCAGCATGTGTACCTTGTCCGAGACGGCGGTGAGGTGGAGTGCCTGGAACCAGCCTCCGGAAAAACACTCTGGAAGGACGCCTTTCCGAAACACCGCACAAACTTCTATTCATCGCCGGTTATTGCGGGCGGGCGATTTTATGCACCGCGCGAAGACGGCATGGTGTTTGTTGCAAACGTCGCCGGTGACAAATTTCGTGTGCTTTCACAGAATGATCTGCAGGAGCCGGTGATTGGATCACCGATACCGGTCGATGGTCGCATTTATCTGCGTGGCGAGCGACACCTCTTCTGTTTCGGCACTAAGTAGTGCTGGTTCACTTTCACACGGGCATATTTCCGAAAGCATTCCATGAGCCAGCCTAAGCCGGCCAGCGGCGAAAAACGCGGATTACTGGGCACTTTTCTGGACACGATCGAATGGGTGGGCAACAAACTGCCGGATCCTGCCGTGCTGTTTGTGATTGGAATTGCCATCGTCTGGCTGTTGTCCGCCGTGTTTTCGTATGTGGACTTCGCTGAAACATTACCGGGCAAAACCGAGCCGATTCGCATCATGAACCTGCTGGCCCCCGAGAAAGTGGCCGAATTCCTGTCAAAAATGACAGAGACATTCGTGGGTTTTCACCCGCTGGGTGTGGTTCTGGTGGCGATGCTGGGAGTGGGTGTGGCTGAGCATTCCGGGTTCATCAACGCGGTACTCAAGACCATGCTCACTTTCACTCCCAAATCCCTGCTCACACCCATGGTCGTGTTCGTCGCTGTGATCAGTCACACAGCTGCTGATGCTGGCTATGTCGTGGTCATTCCGCTGGCAGGCGTCATTTTCTACGCGGTCGGTCGACACCCTCTGGCCGGGATTTCAGCCGCCTTTGCCGGTGTCAGCGGCGGCTTTAGCGCGAATTTTATTCCCTGCGGAATTGACCCGCTGCTGGCTGGTCTGACCACCTCAGGAGCCCAGCTGGTTGACAGCACTTATGTGGTCAACCCGCTCTGCAACTGGTTCTTCACCGGGTGTTCAAGTGTGCTGATTATCTCCATCGGCTGGGTCATCACAGACTTTGTGATCGAGCCGCGGCTCACGAATTCCGTGGTTGACGGTGACCCGGACCAAATGCCCAAATTGCCGGAACTCAGTGATCGGGATCGTCGCGGCATGGCACTGGCCGGACTGTCCGTACTGATCTGCGTTGCTGTGCTGGCGGTCTGGTCACTATGGCCCGGTTCGGCACTGCAGGCCAAACCGCCGGAGGGACAGAACTGGGCCCTGTACCAGCGTCTGACCAGCCTGAATAAAGCGGCTCCGGCAAAACTGATGAACTCAATTGTCCCCCTGATCTTTATCTTCTTTTTGATCCCCGGGCTTGTGCACGGATTTGTCTCCGGCACATTCAAAACCCATCGTGATGCCGTCAAAGGCATGGCTAAAGCGATGGAGTCAATGAGCTATTACCTGGTGCTCGTGTTCTTTGCTTCCCTCTTTATCGCTTCATTCACGGAATCCGGATTTGGTGCACTGCTTGCTGTGAAGGGTGCAGCCAAATTGAAGGCGATGAACGCATCAGCAGGTGTCACGATTGCAGGCGTGATTCTGCTGTCGACAACGGTCAACCTGCTGATCGGCTCAGCATCCGCTAAGTGGGCGATGCTGTCACCAATTTTCGTTCCCATGCTGATGCTGCTGGGAATCTCTCCTGAACTGACACAGGCTGCCTATCGGGTTGGTGATTCATGTACCAATATCATTACTCCCATGATGCCCTACTTTCCGCTGGTCGTTGTGTTCTGCCAGAAATACGTCAAAAGCACCGGCCTGGGTACCGTCACATCTCTGATGCTGCCATACTCCATGACCTTTCTGGCGCTCTGGACTGCCTTCCTGTTTGTTTACTGGCAGCTTGGCATGCCACTCGGTATCCAGGGCGGGTATGAATACACTGCACTGGCAGCACCAGCAGCCGGCTGACGCGAACCGCGGCTCAAAAGCTGGCCCGCGGTAATCCCCGGGCCAGCATTTTTCCTGCAGCAACGCTGACTGGTCTCTTACAGAGCCACAACAACACAGAGAAACTGCTGCACGAGCCGCCGGCAAACCCCTGACCCGCACCGTGAAGTCACCCTGCAAGCCACTCGCTCCGTGCTTCCGTGCCTCTGTGAGGTAAAACAGACGAGGCATTTAAGAACGGCTGATGGATGACCAGTCGAGTCATGCCGGTCCAGCATCAACAGCCGGGCGACCGTCTGCCAGTCCTGCCCGGTCGCACAATCTCTTCGCCAGCCACCACCCTTTTCAGGCAGTCTCCTGTGGGCTGCACTGTCGATTCATGGTTCTTCAGGCGGCAGACTGCGGCGCTGTCAGACATTTGCCCAGTCGCCATGATTGACTTCGTGCCAGCTGCCTGTTGACGGGATGAGGCACCTTCAGACGGCCCGGACCTCGCAAAAGGTCCAGGCAGTCACTGCTCACCCTGCTTCAGTCACATTGATTACGGCACCAGCCCGAACGAGATCGTCGCCGGATGCTGCTCGCTGTAATACACGCGATGCACGGCCGACTGAAAATCTTCCGGCTTCGCAAAGTAAATGTTTGGCACATACTTCTGCGGGTTGCGATCCACCAGCGGGAACCAGGTACTCTGAATCTGAATCATGATGCGGTGCCCCTTCTGGAAACGGTGCAGCACGTCCAGCAGCTCCAGACTGATCGCTGCCGGCTGATCCGGCACAAACGCTTCCGGCTTTTCATACGAGTTCCGAAACCGGCCCCGCAATACCTCGCTGCGAACCATCATCTGATAGTTCGGCAGCTTCGCTGCATCCGTGCCGTCAGGAAACACGTCAATCAGCTTCACGACAAAATCCGCATCCGTACCGCTGGTCGACGCAAAAAACTGAGCCATCAGCGGACCAGCAATCACCACATCCTCGGCCAGCACGTCAGTCTGGTACACCAGCACATCCGGGCGTCGCGCAGCAAAACGCTGGTCGTCCGTCATGTATTCGTTCGTCATCCGATTGGTAATTTCTTCCGTATAGGGCACAGGTCTGGCAGGATCACTGATGTACTGATCAAAACCCGAATCTTCCGGACCCTGCTCAGCTTTCTCGCGGGCGCCCGACAGCAGCTTGCCGTCCGCTGATTCCAGCTGCAGCCGGCCACCCGCCTGCAATCGCAGCCGCGAAGGCTTCGCCTCAGCAGGAGGCCAGTGACTGAATGTCCGCCACTGATTGCTGCCGGTCTCAAAAACCGTGGCTTCCGCCGGTGCCGCCACTTCAGTACCACGCAGATACTTTTCAAAAAATGGAAACTCAATCTCCGCTCGATAATGCGGACCCGTCTTCGAACCAAACGTCACAGCACCCAGACGATCGCCTTCCGTCGATGCCCAGCCACCATGGACCCACGGTCCCACCACCAGCACGTTGTTCACGCCCGGATTTAATCGCTCCACAGACTGATACGTCTTGAACGACCCATACAGGTCCTCAGCATCAAACCAGCCGGTGACCACCATCACCGCCGGAGCTGTGTTCTTCAGGTGCGGCAAAATCGCCCGACGCTGCCAGAATTCATCCCGATTCGGATGCGCCATCATGTCGTTCCAGAATGGAACTGAGTCCTTAAGAAAACGCTCGTTAATCCCGGTGATCGTCCCTGCATCCAGAAACATCTGATAACCGTCAAGCGACGGAACAGCATTCGCCACAGGACGCTCAGTCGTCGGACCACGTCGCTCCTGAGCATTATTGTTCAGCCAGCGAAAAGCATGAGCCAAAAAGAAGGCACCATGGTGCAGGAAGTCATCGAAATACCAGTCACCCACCGGAGCCTGCGGTGAAACGGCTGCCAAAGCCGGATGCGCATCAATCATCCCGGCCGATGCATAGAACCCCGGGTACGAAATTCCTGCCATCCCGACCTTGCCGTTGTGCCCCTCGATGTTCTTCGTCAGCCACTCAATCGTATCCCACGCATCTGTGCTCTCGTCGATGTCCCCCGGGCCCCGCTTCTCAGTCAAATGAGGCCTCACCTGCTCAAACTGACCCTCAGACAAAAAACGGCCCCGCACATCCTGGTTCACAAAAATGTAACCTGCACGCACAAAATGCTCGCTCGGCCCAAGCGAACCCGGCATTTTGTCAGGTCCGTAAGGAGCACAGGAATACGGAGTCCTCTTGATCAGAATCGGCCACTTCTGCTCCGTACTCCTCGGTACGTACACAGCCGTGTACAACTTCACCCCGTCACGCATCGGAACCATGTGTTCCTGCTTGACGTAGTTGTCCCTGATGTACTGATCCGCTGGTACCGCCGCCGATTTCACGGCAGCCTGCGGCCCCGCCAGACAACAACAGTCAGCACTGATCAGCAGCACAAAAATACTCAGCGCACTCCTGACTCGCAGCATCATCACGCACTCCCAGATTTCTCACAATTCAAATCAAAACCTCGCTCACTCCCGCAGCAGCTCTTCCCGAGCCGCCGCGAATTTAGACTGTTGCTCCGCCGTAAGCTGCGGATAACGCAACTCCAGACCACTGATCGTCTCACGCAGGATGCTGGCGACGATACTGCGAGCCACCCATTTCTGGTCCGCCGGCACGACGTACCACGGAGCCCATTCTGTGCTGGTGGCCTCCAGCGATTCCTCGTAAGCCTGCATGTATGCGTCCCAGTGCCGCCGCTCTGCCACGTCACCAGCCGAAAATTTCCAGTACTTTTCAGGTCGCTCCAGACGCTCCAAAAAACGCTGCTTCTGCTCCCCCTTCGAAATATTCAGCATGATCTTCACCACCTGAGTCCCGTTGCGGACCAGATGCTGCTCAAATGCATTAATGTCCTCAAATCGCTGCTGCCAAAAAGACTTGCCACGCTTTCCCGGAGGCAGCTGCTGCCCAGCCAGCACCGGCGGATGCACCCGCACAACCAATACTTCCTCATACCACGAGCGATTGAAGATTCCAATGCAGCCACGCTCGGGCACACACTTCGCATATCGCCAAAGAAAAGTGTGATCCAGCTCTTCCGCACTCGGCTGCTTGAAACTTGTTACCCGACAGCCCTGCGGATTAATCCCCGACATCACATGGCGAATTGTCCCATCCTTGCCAGATGCATCCATCCCCTGAAAAATCACCAGCAGCGAATATCGATTGTCTGCATACAGCAACTCCTGACGGTCCGACAGCTCCTGCTGCTCGCTGCGCAACAACTCCTGAGCACGCTCCTTCACAGTCTCTCGTCCCAGCTCTGCCAGCTCCACAGTCTGAGCCCACCCGGTGTGATGATCAGACAACTTCACCCCACTGCCCGGAGACACTCGAAAAAACTGCGTAATCTGCTCACTGGTCAATGGCATAATACCCCCGAACGTCCCGAAAAACGCCTGCCACTTCAAACCCTCAACCCAGCAAACCCTCGATCACCCGACCGCCAAACTGACTGAGCTGCTTATAGCGCCCTGCGTGATAAAATGTCAGCCGACTGTCGTCCAGCCCCAGCAAACGCAACAGCGTCACATGAAAGTCACGCACGTGTGCTTTACCCTCAGTCGCCTCCATACCCAGTTCATCCGTGGCACCAATCGTATGCCCTGCCCGACAGCCGCCCCCGGCCAGCCAGATCGTCATCGCATTCGGGTTGTGATCCCGACCCCACGCAGTCCCCTGCCGCACTCCGTTGTCCGGAGTCCTTCCGAATTCACCGCACCAGACCACCAAAGTCCTGTCCAGCAAACCCCGCTGACGCAGATCAGAAATCAGTGCGGCAATCGGCTGATCGGTGGCCCGTATCAAATTTCCATGCGCCCGCTCAATATAGTCATGACTGTCCCATGACCCGCTGTACAACTGCACAAAACGCACTCCCTTCTCAATCAGACGCCGCGCCAGCAGGCACTTGCGACCAAACGAGTCTACCGGCTCCGTTCCCACCCCGTACTGCTCCAGCGTCCGACGACTTTCCCCAGCCAAATCCAGCAGTTCCGGAACCTCTGACTGCATCCTGAACGCCAGTTCGTACCCGGACATCCGCGCCTGCAGGTCTGTGTCGCCTGGATGCTGCTCAGCATGCCTGTTATTGAATTCAGCCAGTAACTGCAGATTCCGCCGCTGCTCAGTCACCGTCACGCCCCGCGGAGGATTCAGGTCCAGTATGGCCGAACCCCGCGCACGCAGTGCAGTGCCCTGATAACGGGCAGGCAGGAATCCACTCCCCCAATTCGCCGCTCCACCCTGCGGATAACTCACCTCCGGCAGTACTATAAATCCCGGCAGATTTTGATTCGCACTGCCCAGACCATAATTGATCCACGCACCCAAACCCGGGTCACCCCCAAAACGATTTCCGCAATTCATCTGATACATCGCTGTCGGATGATTCACACTGTCAACAGTACAGCCCCTGAAGAAACACAGCTCGTCTGCCACCCCCGACAGATGCCGCCAGTTCTCTGCCATGTCCGCGCCGCTCTCACCCGCTCGCTGAAATCGAAACGGACTGCGGACAAAATATCTCTGACCGGCCTCCATCGCTGACTTCTCTCGGCCAGCACGCACAAACTGCTGCAAATGACGGCGCGCCAGCTCAGGCTTCGGATCAAAGGTGTCCAGATGCGAAGGTCCACCTTCCATCATCAGAAAAATCACACTGTCAGCGCGAGCTGCACTGAAATGCGGCAGCCTCGCAGAATCCCCGCCCACCCTCTCGTCCGCCCTTCCCTCCCCCGACAGCAGTGCCGACGCCGCTATGCTGCCCAGCAAACCCGCTGTGCCACATACCAGTTCCCGCCGCCCTGCACCGGCACTCGCTTCAGTAACCTCATTCAACATACAAAAACTCGTTCGAATTCAACAAAACCAGACACAGATCCGCCAATGCCCGTGTGCGCTCATCACAGTCCTCGGCCCGCAAATCCGGCACAAAATTCTCCATCCCATACAGCGTCTCCGTAAACTGAAATCTCTCCCCCGTGTTCTCCTCAACGGCCTCGCGCACTATCTGACGAGGCGGAACCGGAGTGCTGAACAGCGCCTCACGCTGCACCTCGACCATGTCATGCCAGTGCCGCACACAGCGTTCCACTTCCGCTGCCGTCGCACGACGACCGTAAGCCAGCTCAAAACACCGCTGCACCGCAGCCTCGTCCGAATCAGTTTCACGCAGCACTCGAGCAGCCATCGCCAGACTCCGAGACCACGAATTCTGACTGTTAAACTGAGCAAAGACCTGCGGAGTCACAGTGCTGGTGTCACGCCGCTCACAGGAAAAATCGGGCCCCGGCAAATTAAACACCTCCAGTCCCGGATCAGGCAGCCCCCGCAGCCGCAATGCATACAGCGACCGACGATGACGCTGCGCCGGCAAAGCATTTGGCACCCACGCTGCCGCAAAACTGCCCATCACCTGACGCGGCTGCAAAGCCGCCTCGGAATGCAGCTCCGGCCGATTCGGTATCCCGCCCACCTGCACGTTTAACTCACCGCTGACCGACAACATCGCATCCCGCAACTCCTCGGCACTTAACCTGCGCACCGGAAAAACACTCAAAAACATACCGTCGGGATCCAGGCCAGCCAACACATCCCGATTTACCGAACGCGAACTGCGGCGATAGACACTGCTGGTCATAATCAAACGATGCAGGCGTTTCAGCGACCACCCGGCGTCCACCAGCTCCGCTGCCAGCCAGTCCAGCAGCTCCGGATGATCAGGACGTCCCCCCGTTCCCCCAAAATTGTTTGGATTGGCCGCAATAGCGCGCCCAAAATGCCAGCCCCAGATACGATTCGCAATCGAACGAGTCGTCAAGGGATTGGTGACACTGGCAACCCAGCGAGCAAACTCCAGACGACGACCGCTCACCGCCACAGGCAATGTATCGGACACTCCCGTTGACACCGCACTCAGCACACCCGGACGCACCAGCTCGCCCACTGCAAACGGGTCGCCACCAGTTAAAATACAGGTGCGCTCCACCTCCCCAGGGCTCAGCAAATTACTCGGCATTCGCAAAGGTGCATTCACCGTGCGAAATTCCCGCGTCGCTCCCGAATACACCGACAACGCAAACGGCTCGTACCGCTCAAGTTCCCACCGCAATCGCTCAAGCCCCTTGCGAGCCACCCGTTCAAGGCCAAACTGAGCCGGAGTAAATCCAACCAGCTTCGGCGGATACGTGCCCTCAGACTGCCCCCGCTCGCCCAGAAACCTCCGCGCTCTGGCAAAAATGTCCGAATATGCCCGCCCGCCAACACTCGGCTGACCTGCCGACACTCTGCCCTCAAATCGCAATTCAGACACCACCGAGCGCCACGCCGAGTCATCCAGACCTTGCTGATGATACCATCGCTCGGCATTCCCCAGCAGCACATCATCCAGTTCCTGCAGCACCCGCTGATACTCCAGCTGCCGCTGCAGCAACAATTCCCGCTCCTCAAACCCTGCCGTCTGCTCAGTCGGCAAAAAGGCGACGGACCGCTCAGTGATCTGAGTCGTCGCAAAGACCGCCTGAATCGAGTAATAATCGCGAGTCGGCACGGGGTCAAATTTGTGATCATGGCACCGCGCACACTGCAGCGACTGAGACAGAAACGATTCGCCCACACTGTTGACTACATCATCCAGAAATCGCTGACGCGCTACCTTCTCGACCTCCATGCCCGTCAGCTCCCACGGCCCCATCCGCAGGAAACCTGCCGCAATCAGATTCTCGGCACTCTCCGGGTCCAGCTCGTCCCCCGCCAGTTGCTCAGTCACGAAGCGATCCCACGCTTTGTCACTGTTGAAAGATCGCACTACGTAGTCCCGATAACGCCACGCATTCCCCCGCTCATAGTCGTTCGCAAAACCCGCACTGTCAGCGTAACGCACAACATCCAGCCAGTGCTGAGCCATCCGCTCCCCATAATGCACACTGCCCAGCAGACGCTCAATCAGGTCACGAATCGCCAATCTTCCCGACGGGGACTCAAGGGCAGCACTGTCTTCGCCCCCACAAGCCTGCACGAACTTCAGGACGTCCCCGGGTGTCGGCGGCAGACCCGTCAGATCAAATGTGGCCCGCCGGACAAATGTCCTGACGTCAGCTGACCCGGCAGGTTCAAGCCCCGACGGAAGATGCCGATTCAGCAGCCAGTCAATCGGGTGATCAGCATCGGCTGGAACCGACGGTCGACGCACCGGCTGCAAAGCCCAGAGCGATTCCGGCGAATATCGCCGCTCCGTCCAGTCCCGACTTAAACCACCGCTCGTCGCCACCTGAAGACCGTCTTCAGCTGCCCACGCCGCACCATGCAGTTCTGCCAGCTGCCGCTGCCGGTCGCCGTCCGGCCACGCAGCACCCCCAGCAATCCAGTCCCGCACCCAGCCAATCTGCTGCGGACTTAAACGATCACCCTCATTCGGCGGCATCGCAGACCAGTCCGCTGCATCCCGCTGCACCGCCAGCAGCACCGGACTGTGATCGGCATCACCTGCCACAACCGCTGACTGACCGCTGTCGCCACCCGCAACAGCCGAAGAACCCGTCCGCAGATCAAGTCCGCCCTCCCGCCTGTCCGCTCCGTGACACGCCACACATTTCGCTGCCAGCAACGGAGCAATCCGGCGGACGAACAACAGCTCGTTCTTGTCAGTGACTTCAGCGCCAACCGAAGCAGCAACGGCAGCAGCCGACTGAATTGCAGCCGCAGCCAGCGTCAGAACTTTTACAATGCCCTTCACGCAGCCCATGCCTGTGCTTCCCCGATAATGAACGCTCGCTGCTGAATTCACAAACAGCAGAGGGCTTAGTCTACCGGGAAAGCCGTGTCAGGTCACGTGATGCCAGCCCGCTTATTTCTTCGCAGGCTCACGCGGCGACTGCTGTCGCTCACGCAGCTCAGAACCAATCGCGACATCCGTAAATTTTGAAAGATCCGTCCACAAAGTCCCGGAGCCTGCATAAAACAAATCCAAACGCAGATCCGGCGGCAGACCTTTGGCAAACACCCACTGATTATACGCTTCACCTGAACCAAACGCACCCACCGCCAGACCAAACAGCTCGGACCTCGCCTCCGCTTCTGCCTTCTTCGCTTCAGCTTTTGCTCGACCCAGATTCACTGTCGCCTTCGCCTCCAGCTCGGCCGTCTGACGCTCCACCGCAGCCACCTGCTTCAAGGTTTCCGCACGAGTCTCCTCGGCCAGCTTCTGCCCGTCAGCCACAGCCTCCGCCACCAGCTTCGTTGTCTCTGCACCAATCCGGTCCGTCTCCAGATCAACCTTTCGCTCAGCCTCCCGCAGCTCGGCTTCAGTTCGAGCCGTCAGCTGTTCCTGATCACGAGTTAGTTTCAGCTCGTCAGCGACAAACTTCTCCTGAATCGGCTTGCGAATGTTCTGCGGAATATGAATGTTCCTCACAAATCCATGCAGCAAGGTCAGCCCCTTGTCCCGCAGAATCCTGTGAAATGAAGCTGAAACTGTTTCCTGGAATTTCTGCCGAGTATCTCCGACAAGCAAATCCACCGCACCAAGTGATGAACCCTCGTTGCGGCAAATACTTTCGATCTGCGGTATCACCACCTTCGTTTCAACGGCCTGCAATGTCCCGAATTTGCGAATCACATCAGCCGCCTGATCCGGCATAATCCCCCACACGGCCGTGAAGTCCATATGGATCCGGAACCCGTCTGTCGACGGAAACGTAATGCCGCTCTCATCGTCCGACACCAGCGGCTCACCACTTTCGTCCAGCACCGGCTTGCCGTCCTGACTGACAAGGTTCGACTTCACCGACAAGTCAGTATAACCAATGCCGATGATGTCCACATGCTGCTCATTCGGATTGATCGGATACAGGCCCGGCTGCAGCACAATGTTCTGAATACCGGCCTGCAGACCCGCCCCCGGATTGGTCGCCAGATTCGTCACCACCCCGGCATACCCCGCTGGAATCGAAACCCAGCCAACATGCTTCTGCTGCTGATCTGACTGCACAACCTCCTGCTTCACAATCTTCACCGAATACGCATACTCGTTAATCCGGTAACGCCCCGGCCCCAGCACCTTCCGCAAAATCCCCTTTTCCGTTGTCTGGTCCAGATCTCCGTCCACCAGAAACTGGCCGTTCGTCAGATCATTGCCCATCCGACTGGTCACCACAGCCACCTCGCCGGGATTCACCAGAGTATCCTCCACCAGATCCGTTTCCCACCACCCATACCACAGAAAATGGCGGCCGGGACCACGCAGCTCTTTCAAAATCCCCTTCTCCAGCGGCCTGCCCCTGTCGTCAACCCGCGCGAACTGGCCGGCTGCAGACACCGGTCTGTCCCCCGGCAAAAACGGCAGTGGTGGCCCCTTGTAACGCAGCACAAGGCTATATCCTTCCGGCACATAATGTCGGTTGAAAGTCCATTCGAATGCCGTCAGAGCCCCGGCAAATCCCAGCACAGTCGCTGCTGCAGCGACAACCCGACCGCGCATCACACCACGCAGCACTTCTTTGATTCCCATCATGCACCACCTTTGCAAATTTGACTCTCTCAAAGTTCCGCAATTGTCTCACTGCCACACAGCGTTATTCCTGACCACCGGCTGCGACCGGCTGTACCGCCGGAGCTGCCGTCTTCTGCTGTACCACAGGCTCTGTGAAAGAATCCAGAATCTTCATCATCGGACTGTCTGCTGTATTCACCATCATCCGTCGCCAGGCAGTGCTCAGCTTCTGGTACAGCACATAGCGAGCATAAGCCTGTCCGTCACCGTCAAACGACTGTACGGCCTTCTGCCATCCCGCAGCCTCGGCCTCGTTGTCAAACCGCACAACATCCGCCGCAGCAAGGCCTCGCGCTCCAATCGCTTTCGCTTCATCCTGCGACGCATCCAGCTTCAGCTGGGCCACGGCCAACTGCTGATTAGCCAAAGTCACAGCGACCTTCTGCTCCTCCTTAGCCTTCGTCGTAGACTTCACGACATCCCGCCCGGCTGTCACCAGCCCCTGCTTCTGCTCAACCATCGCCTTCTCCACTGCCAGCTTCTGCTCCGACTCCTGCTGCAGCACCTGCTGCTTGTACTGCAGCTCCTCCTGCTTGGCGATCTCCCGACGACGCACCGGCTCAGCAATCTTCTCAGGAGGCCGAATCGTCGTAATCAGCGCCTGAATAATCTCAATCCCCAGTGGCTCGCACGCCGTCCGCATCTCCTGCTCAAAAGCCCTCTGAAAGGCCGACCGAGTCTCACCCTGGATGAACTCACGACCCGAAGAATTCGAACCCTGCAGACGACAGAAGCTGCGAGCATTCGGCATGATCACCGTCTGCACGATCTCCTCGTCAATCAGCGGACCGTTCTCAGACCGGTTGAACAGCACATAAACCTCCGACGCCTTCTCTGGGTTCACACGAAACTCAATCACACCGTCCAGACTCACCCAAAACCCGTCCTTTGACGGAAACCCCATGTCGTCTTCCTCACCCAGATTGAATCGCTGGCTGCGACAGTCCACCAGATCAACCCTGGTCACGTAAGGATTCAAATAATGAGTCCCCGGTTCCAGCGTCTGCTCCAGCACACCACGCTCCGTCACACCCACCAGCAGGCTGTTTGGCTTCTGCGCCAGCGGAGCTGCGAGGTTGGTCACCACACCCTTGTAGCCCGCCGGAATCGTCGTCGGCTTGTGCCGTTCAACCTGATACACATAAGGATTGATCGGATAACGACCAGGATTCAGCACACCCGGCACAATCCCCTTCGTCACAGCCTCGCCACTCTCATCCACCTTCGCCAAAAACTCACCGTACCCAGGATCATCACCCGTCAGACTGACCTTCACTCCCATTTCACCCGAGGCGATCTCTTGCTGCGGCACAACCTGCCACGACCACACATACGGATTGCGGAAATAACGCCCCTCTGTCAGCACATCACGCTGCACTCCCTTGTGCTGCGGTGTAGGAGCAATCTCATCAGAGTTCGTGACGTCCAGACCGATCTTGCGAGTCAGCACAGCGATCTGGCCACTGCCTACGTCAATCAGTGTCATCTGATAACAGGACATTCCAAGAAATGCCAGCAGCACGACACCCAGCAGCCACAGTCCGCCCGCAAAGCCCTGCTTGCCCCCGCCAGACCCCCGGCCCGTCCGACGACCACGGCCACCACCCAGCCCGCCACCCGCACGAGAACGACCGGAACCATCTCCCTCGCCATCAGCCTCTTCAGCCACGACCCGCACGATATCAGACATCACACAGCTCCCGCTGAAACAGCAAAAAAACGCGCCTGACCCGGTACGACACAGCCAAGACAACCCTCTAACCTTGCTCACAGAAACGAAAACACCAACAACAGGATCACAAAATCGCTGCCGAATCTGCCAGAAACATGAAAAAAAACATCATTCCGCGGTTTCACTGATGCCCCGTACGGTCCCGCCTGTGCCAGTCCAAACACCCCAAAACGGCACAGTTAGATTGTCTCTAAATACAGGCATCCTTTAACTTTAAGTATACCCCGGTGCTACGACGCTCCAGCTGCGACATTGCCCGAGCATGCTGCTCCCAGACTGCCACCGGCCACCCGTGCGCTCCCCCCCCCCTCGCTCGCCCCACTGACCACGGTCCACTGACAACTGGCCAATAATTCCTCCCCTCGCCTCCGTGAAACGGCGGAGAGAGGTCGGGGACCCGGGGGCGATGGCATCCACACCACAATGTTTCATAAACAGGATCCATTGAATTAGCCTTTTGGTTCGACTCCCACAGGCGAATCAAGCTTCCTTCAGCCATCTCTTTGCTTCAGCGATCTTCCGTCGAAGTTCTGATCGAATTCGCTGGGCCGCCTCACCGCTGGCGTCCCATTTCATGACACGAGTTCGTTCGTCCGACCATTCCTCGCCAACCAGCAAAGAGATCGCTCCCCACGCTCTCGACCTTGGACACTCAGCCGTTGCAGGATAATCGGCGACTTCCAGGATCCGACGCAATGAAGGCTTGTCGTCAGCTGCAAAGAACGCAAGGCATTCTATTGCCTGCAATTGAATGGACATCTCACCGGTATCACGCTCATCACCGCCTGCCAATGTGAAGACGACATGCCGCAACTCATTCTTACAATCGTAAACATTGAGAAGTGCATTCAGCGTGGCAGAATCGACCATATCATCCGTGTGCTTCAGCAATGGCAGCAAAACCTCGACATCGGACTCGTCAGGTGAGCGTGACAGGCCCACAACGCATCGATACACCTCCGCGGCTTTATGCACGGCAGAATTTTGAAGCGTCGCTAGAGCAGTCTTACGATCCATGGCCTGGATGCCTCGTCCACCCAAGTCACTCAAATCGTCTGGTCACAAAATGGTCATCTGTTCTTTATCCCGCATCATCCAAATCCTTCGGACCATCCCGTTTCATTAACCCGGATACACTCTAAACTGAATCCTTCCGGGTGATCTTTGAATCCTGGGAGGCCTTTCAGTTTCTCAATCACTGCCAACCCGAGGTGTTCTTCGGAATAGATACCGATGAATTTCACGTTCTCGCCGGTTTCATTCTCACGAACATGCTGAAGCACCCACACAGATGCTGGCGAACTCAAATCAAGACTACTCAAATACTCTCCCCTTCAACTCGTTCCACGTGTCAGGATGCACAAAAAACTGTACGACCCGCTGTGCGAATGTCCGCCGTTCAGGCAGGTGCCACAGTTCGAATCCTCGGTGTTCTAACTGTCTGTACGCGGGACAAAAAGACCACCGGGATCGCTTCCTCCGGAGCAACTGTTTTCCGTCAGTATCCAGCCGTTGGAGTAAGTCCAAGTCCTGACCGGTATATGCCGAACCGACGTTGCTGCCATCTTCCGTCAAAGACTGAGTGCCTGAATATGTCGAGCTGCCACCCGGAACCCGGCGTAACCGATTGTTGAATTGTGCCGATCACTCTTCAAATTGAAAACATCGCACCTTCTCATAAAGTGACTTGAGCTGTTCCATCCTCTCTGGAGACCTGAACGCCGTGTCTGGTGAGATTCGACTAAGTGCTGACAGCTCCTTAACAAGCTGCTCCGGTTCCGTTTCTGCGAACAGGCATGCGCAAAGGACGGGCAGTGCCGATTTCTCACTCGCGGGCATCAGGCCAGACCGTTTCGTCGCTGGATGCTGATCCGCCGCCACTGTTGCTGCTGCTGCTGCCGGCCGACCCGTTCCATCAATGGCTGTAGTCGTAGGTATCATGAGCATTCATGTTGCTCGTGCTGCTCGAATGAGCCATTAAACATAGACACGAGAAAGTTGAAAGGAGTACAGGCAGTTCACCATACACCTCAGCGGCCCTGTGCGTTTCGCTTCGCCGCTTCCTGTGAGACCAACACTCTGCAGTTGACTGACCACTGACCACTGACTCCTGACTCCTACCCCCGCACCAGGCCGTCAATGACACGCCCGTAAACATCCGTCAGTCGATAGTCACGCCCCTGAAATCGCCACGTCAGACGCGTATGATCCACACCCAGCAAATGCAGCAGCGTCGCATTCAAATCATGCACATGCACCCCGTCTCGCACCACGCCCACAGAAAAATCGTCCGTCTCTCCCCACACCTGCCCCGCACGCACCCCACCTCCGGCCAGCCAGCCGGAAAAACAGCCCCCGTGATGATCCCGACCATAGTTCGACGCTTCCAGCACGCCCTGACTGTACACCGTGCGACCAAACTCCCCGCACCACACCACCACGGTGTCCTCCAGCAGTCCACGACGCTCCAGATCCAGCACCAGCGCCGCCGACGCCTGATCCACATCACGACACTGCAGCCTCAGATCACTGGGCAAATTGTAGTGCTGATCCCAGCCCCGGTGATACAGTTGCACAAACCTCACGCCACGCTCCACCATCCGTCGCGCCAGCAGGCAGTTGCGAGCAAACGAACCTGGACGTTCCGACTCCGCCCCGTACAACGAAAATGTCTCGGCTGTCTCTCCGCCCAGATCCGCCAGCTCCGGCACCGCCGACTGCATCCGAAACGCCAGCTCAAACTGCTCAATCCGCGCCGCCGTCTCCACATCCCCGTCACGCTCCATCTGCTGCTCATTCAACTCCCTCGTCAGATCCAGCTGCCCACGACGCACCTGCCGCAATACACCCGCCGGATTCGATAAATACAGCACCGGATCCACACCCGCCCTCAGCAGCGTACCCTGATGATTCGATGGCAGAAATCCGGCCCCCCATAACCTGGCATACAGCGGATCGGCCGGTCGCGCAGCACTGCCCCGCGAGATCATCACCACAAACGCCGGCAGATTCGCACTTTCACTCCCCAGACCATAACTGGCCCACGCCCCAAAAGACGGTCTGCCCGGCTGCTGATGCCCAGTCTGCAACAGCGTGACAGCCGGGTCATGATTGATCGCCTCAGTAAACAGCGAACGCACGATCGCCAGACGGTCCACCACCCCCGCCGTCCGCGGCAAATACTCACTCACCCACGCGCCATTGCCCCCGCACTGCCGGAATCGACTGAACGGTGCCGCGATCGGAAACGCAGACTGCCCGCTGGTCATGCCCGTCAAACGCTGCGTTGCCCGCATGGACTCCGGCAGCTCACTCCCATGCAGACTTCGCAAACCCGGCTTGTAATCAAATAACTCCAGTTGCGAAGGACCACCGTGCATGAACAGCGAAATCACACGCTTCGCCCGCGACACTCCACCCGCTCTGCCCCCGCTCGCTTGCTTATCACCAGCCAGCGTCGCCAGTGCCATACCCCCCAGCGCCGCTGTCGACCGCCCCAAAAACGCCCGACGCAGCTCCCGCTTCACACACTTCGCTAATCGATCATCGCTATTCATCGGCGAACCACCGCCTCGTCCAGACTAAACAAAGACTGCACCAGCAATGTCCACACCGCCAGTTCAACAGAATCAGCCCCGACTACACCCAGCCGCTCCCCCACAAGCTCCTTCCGACTCGCTTCCAGCAACTCAGCCACAGCATGCAGATCCGCTTCATAGCTGATTCGCCATTTCGCCAGCTGACCACTCACGGAAGATCGTTCCGCACTGCGAACAGGTCGAGACAGCACGAGGCGAAACACCCGCTCAATTCGCTCCCGCTCGCCGTTCGTTTCCATTAGAGTCTCTGCCACAGTCCGGGCCGCCTGCAAGACCTCCGGATCATTCAGCAGCTGCAATGCCTGCAGCGGCGTGTTCGTCCGCGGACGCTGCACCGTACACTTTTCCCGAGTCGGACCGTCAAACAGCAGCAACCCCGGCGGCGGTGCCTGCCGCTTCTGAAACGTATACAGACTGCGACGATAGCGCCCCGCTCCAGCATCCGTATCCCACGTCGATTCGCCGTCATAAGACACCTCCTCCCACAATCCCGGAGGCTGATACGGCTTCACACTGGGCCCACCCAGCTGCGGCTGCAACAACCCCGACACTCGCAATCGCGAATCCCGCAGCATCTCAAAGGGCAAACGGAAGCGGCCCCCACGAGACCACCAGCGGTTCTCCGAATCCCACACCTCGTCACCGCCAGATCTCCCCGACAGCATCGCTGAGCTCTGCTGATAAGTCTCCGACATCACAATCGATTTCAGCAGCCGCTTTGTGTCCCAGCCGCTGTCGCGATATTCACTCGCCAGCCAGTCCAGCAACTCAGGAAGCTCCGGCGGCTCGCCCTGAGTCCCAAAGTCGGCCGGAGTCCTCACGAGACCCGCACCAAAACACTGCTGCCACAAACGATTCACCGCCACCCGAGCTGCCAGATGACCGGCACCCGTGGTCAGCCAGCGAGCCAGCCCCAGACGATTGGCCGGCAGCTCACCAGCCCAGCCACCCAGCATCGCCGGCACACCCGGTTCCACTACCTCACCAGGTCGCTGATACTCGCCTCGCTCCAGAACATGTGTCGGCCGACGTCCTTCCGCCGCACTCCGTTCGGCCATCACCAGCGTCAGCGGAATCTGACTTTGCATTTCCGCCACAGCAGCATCAGCTGCCCGCGTTGCCGCCCGAGCCTGCCGCAGATCACTGCCGCCCTCAAAGTCAACCCAGTCATCCAGCAGCCAGTCGTTTTCGACTGCAGTACGCTCAGCCGCCGGACGCTCCAGAATTCCTCGCAGTCGCTCACTACGAAACCATGCTCCCACCTCTGCCTCTGACAATCCCTGCGGCAGCCAGTGAAATTCATCCAGCAGGCCGTAGTACCCCAGACCCTCATCCCGGCGTCCAATCCGCAGCGGCTCCGTTGAATCGATCGTCCCCGACAGCGAATCCCGCACGACCTCCACGGGCACAGACAACCCGTTCAAAAAAATCGACAGGCCAGCAGCCCGCCCCGAACCGTCATAGCGAACCACCAGATGCTGCCAGCCCGAGCCCCCGGATTTTTCTCGAGTCACCACTTCGATGGCACTCTCGTTCCAGCGATGCACCAGGTTCACCAGCACCCGCCCCTTTCGCCAGATTACCTCCACACCCCGTCTCGCTCCCGTCGACTCAACCTTCGACCATACTCCGTTTAATGACTTCTCCGGCTGCAGCCACACACCAGCCGTCCATGGGCCGTCAAACGCCAGCCCGGCAGCGGAATGTTCAAGATGCTGAGTTCCGTCCAGCTTCGCCGCAACTCCCGCAATTCCCCGCACCCGCTGCACCGTCGTCCCGACAGCACGCACCGCAGCATCCTCGGCCCCATCCAGAGACACCATGATCGCCCCGCGCCACGCGGGTACACCCGGAACGTCAGCGGCTGACAGCGGTCGCTGCTCAACTTGCCGGCGAGCAGCCTCGCGCTGCGGCTGCCACGCAGAACGCGCCTCCGACGCCGCCTGCTGCAGCACAGCCAGACGCTGTTGCTGATCCGCCGACGGCACCGATAAAACTGGCGGAGCATTCGAACCGACCAGCAGACCGCGTTCCGGCACGTTGTTGAAAAATGCCGACAGCTGATAGTACTCACGCTGTGTCAGACGATCATACTTGTGATCGTGGCAGCGAGCACACCCGGCAGTCAGCCCCAGCCACACCGACATCGTCGTATCTGTACGATCCGCCACATACTCCAGCCGAAATTCTTCATCAATCAGACCGGTCTCATCGTTGGACATGTGATTGCGATTGAAACCCGTCGCAATCCGCTGCTCAGTCGTGGCGTCCGGAAGCAAATCTCCCGCCAACTGCTCAGTCGTCATCTGGTCATAAGGCAGATTCAGATTGAACGCCCGAATCAGCCAGTCGCGGTACAGCCAAATCTGACGCGGCTTGTCACCAAAGTAACCGTCAGTGTCCGCATACCGGGCCAGATCCAGCCAGTCCAGTGCCATCCGCTCTCCGAAATGCGGCGACTGCAGACACTCATCCACAATCTGTTCCCACGACTGACTCTCCGCCCGCTGCAGTTCGTGCTCAGTCGGCGGCATCCCCGTCAGATCCAGCCAGACCCGACGAATCAGCGTCGCCTGGTCAGCACGCTCGGCCGGATGTCTGCCCCGATCAGCCAGACCGGAAAACACAAACGCGTCGATCGGATGCCGACTCCAGGCAGCGGGAGCAGCCGCATGCATCGGAACCCGCGAACGCACCAGCGGCTGAAACGACCAGTGCTGCTCAAAAATTGCCCCGCCCTCAATCCATCGACGCAGAACTTCGATTTCCCCGGCCGTCAGGCCTGCGCCCGATTCGCGTGGCGGCATCCGCAGCTGCGGATCGTCTGACAAGACCCTTCGCAGCACCTCACTGTGCTCCGCAGCACCCGGTCGAATCGCCTGCCCGCCCGACGGCAGTACCACTGTCGCAGACTCCCGCACGTCCAGCCGCAGACCAGCCTGCCTCGCAGCCGCATCCGGACCATGACACTTCCAGCAGTGACGAGCAAGCACCGGGCGGATGTCACGACCAAACTCAACCGACGGCACTGAGCTTGACGGATCCTGCGCTTCCAGCCGTGCCGCGCTGCCAGTAATCAGCAGCAGCAACAATAAACACGGCCAACGTAAATCCCGTCGCAGGGGAAACTTACTAAACCACCACACCGCATGTCCTCGTCAAACAAGATTTCATGGTCCGCACCGACGCGGCAGAATACCAGTCCCGCAGTACAAATGCATCCGTGCTCTGTGAACCATTTCCCTTCGCAAACACTTCTGACTATCCTCCAGCGTCACATTCAGTTTTGCACTCGGCCATTCCTGCCCCCAATCACTCCCGAATTAAGATCGCCCTGCTCATGATCCTTCGCTGCTGCCTGCTCGTCACACTCGCTGTCCTGTCACACTCACACCGCACCACTGCAACGGCCGCCGAGAACACCGGACCATGGGACCTGCCGGCTCTCAAACAAACGCCCGCAGCCGAATTCGGCACGGCCGAAGGACTCGTCCGCCCCGTCTTCTACGCCGGTGAACCGTTCCATGGAAAACCAACTCGCGTCTTCGCATGGTATGCACAGCCCGCCGGTTCAGGCCCATTCCCCGGAGTCGTGCTGGTACACGGCGGCGGAGGCAAAGCCTTTCGCGAATGGGCTCTGCACTGGGCTAGCCACGGTTACGCAGCACTGGCCATGGATCTCGCAGGACACGGTCCCGCAGGCCCACTGCCAGATGGCGGCCCCGATCAGTCCGACGAAACAAAATTCCGCGACTTCACCGATAATGACGCACGCGATATGTGGAGCTACCATGCCGTGGCAGCCGTTATCCGCGGCCACTCACTGCTGGCAGCCCAGCCAGACGTCGATGCCAGTCGCATCGGCATTACCGGCATCAGCTGGGGCGGCTATCTGACCTGCCTTGTCGCCAGCCTCGACAATCGCCTGAAAGTCGCCGTTCCCGTCTACGGCTGCGGTTTCCTCGCCGATAACAGCGTCTGGACACAACCCCGCTTTACTCCCATGACCGCCGAGCTGCGGCAGCGCTGGGTGCGCAACTTCGATCCTTCCAGCTACCTCACAGAAGTCCGCTGCCCCATTCTGTTCCTGAATGGCACCAACGATTTCGCCTATCCGCTCGACAGCTACCGCAAATGCATCCGTCTGGTGCAGCCCGCACTCTGCACAGTCTCCGTCATCCCACGACTGCCACACGGACATATCTGGACATTCCCCGAAGTCGACGCATTCATCGACAGCCACCTGAAGGGCGGTCAAAAGCTGCCGCAAATTGGGCCCCTGCAGCAGACCAGTTCACAGCTCACCGCCACCGTCCAGTCCCCCACTGACATTCGCGAAGCCATGCTGCACTACACCACGGCGGACGGCCCGTGGCAGAACCGCGAATGGAAATCCCTGCCCGCACTTGTGGCCAACGGAAACATCACAGCCACGCTGCCCGAAACCGCTGCAGTCTGGTACCTGGCAGTCAAAGACAGCCGCGGAATCACCGTCAGCACCGAACATCGCGAAACAGCCGATTGACGGTATCGGCATCGAAAAGGCCTACGAACACACACAAAAAAACGCTTACCACTGCACAAACAGGACCACTTTTTCTCCCTACCGCAAGATTTCGCACTGCTGGAACCGCTTTGCCGATTGCCAATTTTTCTTGCGTGAATCCCGCCAAACGGCAGAATCAGGCAGGTTCCGCTTCGACAGTTCCTCGCCGCATCCCCATTTCCATTTGAAACGGTCCCCATGAAAGCCTCGCACCCGCCCTGCTGGCTTTCGGCCTGATTCACCCGCCCTTTGGCATCACTGTCGTCGACGAACCTGCAGGTCCCGCGGACAGCCCGGGTGCAGCCGAAACAATCCCCAAAGAACTGCAGCAGTTTCGGGGCATGCTGATCGGTCGCACGCAGCAGCGTGATATAGAAGCCGTTGTCGAAATGTTTACAGCGGTCCTCTTTCTACACCAGAGGGGATCCGCCGGTGATCCTGTCCATCCCGCTCTCACGCCAGAACAGACAACGCCGGAATTTGATCGGGGTGATGGACTTCCCCCTGAAGACTGGCACAAATCAGATCCATTTCGACTGGGGGGAAAGTATGCATCCTGGGATCCCTGCTTCTCCGAAGAACCGGATGTTGCAATCAACCCTGACATTAAGCCCGGGATCGCAAAACTGATCCGCATTCAAAAGGAGTTCGGTGTCGACTTTTATGATAATAAATTCAAGTACCCCCGCGGTCAGCCAAACTTCACCCACAGCACCCAGGTCGCGCAGCGACTGTCTTAGGCAACAGACTATCGCACAGGCCCACTGAAAGAGCATTACATTGCACCGATTTTCGAAGCGATATATACGGTCACGAGGTCTGTCCCACATTCTGCCGAATACGAGATTCGTGGACAAGATTCCCAAAGATCATTGACCGAACGAAATCGCACTCGACCCTTATGCGTATCCGATCACACAGGACGGATGTCTTGCATTGCCAGGCGTGAGACAGCCTCGAGTTGGTCCTCCGGGTTGTATTGTCCGCTTGAAGTTCAATGGTTCTACACAGCGGTACCAACAAATAATCGGACATGAAGTCCAAGGTCCACGTTCCGACGGGCCGCTTTCCATATTGAAAGACGAGGTTCCCGTGGAAGACGGACTCACTTTCCAGTCATGACACCGACGTTGTCTATCATTTCAAGTGACGTCCATCGTACTCCGGACCCGGATAAACATATTCCGGGATGGGTCAAAGTTCGTCGTGTCTGGCCTCAAATCGTGCCATTCGGCGTGCAGACTAAGTCCGACAAATCGAAGTAAACTGCGTTGTTGGAACATTTCTGAATCAGTCGGTTTTTTGCGAACGAAATCCAAGGATCCGAATGAAACTATTAAACTTGAGGGCCCATCGTGCCGTCGAGTCTTGAGCAAGTGCAATGCAATGGAGAACGTCGAATTGTAGTGGATGGTATTGCGCGCCCGATTTGTTCGCCGGCACTGTCTGCAGCGAGAGAATTGGCCGTCATCTGCACACAGGCTGTTGGCGATCCATCAGTGGCTGGAGCGTGCAGTGTGTATTCTCTCGTTGATGGCCGACAGCTTTCAAGCTTTGAATTGTCGCGTGCGAGGAATTCAGTGGCTGCATTCGTGGGAAAGACACGACAGTTCGTCGTAGTGACTGATTCATTTCATCCAGATCTTCCCCAAGGCCGTCTTGTTGATGGCGGAACGAGTACACTCTCGCACCTGATACAGTTCGCATCTGATTTAAAGTTGAACGACCTCCTTGCTGTCCCCAACACGGGGGATCTAATTTTTCTCAATTGTCCGGCGTCTTTGGATTGGTGGTGGAAGACGGACAGTTGCGGCTAACAGCGTTTCACACAGAAAACTTTTTGGGCGACCTGGGAATTTATTGCCGATGGATGGCCGTTGACGCGAATGCAGAGTCGTTGGCGGTTGGCGAAACGGACGCAGGAAGGGAACAATGGGCGGGCACGCAGATTATTGATATCTCTACGGGCGTAAGAACAACTCCAACTGTCGAACACGTTCGGCCGATTTGGTTCTCCGCTGACGGAGAGTGACTTTTTTCTCCCGACTGTGTCGTTGACCTGGACCAGCTTTCGCTAATCACGGCACCGCAACGATGAGCATTAAGAGACCTTCACATAGCGGACACCGACAGGTACTGGCCACCGCCGATAAACAGCAGCAGATCCGCTCCGATCTGACCCACCGCGTCTTCGGACATCTCTCCATACGGATGCCCGGAACGTGGGCGATGCACGTTTTCGGCAAACCCGAATGTACTGTCGCCTGCGACTCTGAACGAGTGCATCAGCCGTCACTGCTCAATTCGTCTTGCTGCAGAATGACCCGCTTATGCACGTCGCTCTAGAAGAAAGTCGCTGGCTCAAGGAAATTCGCACCCTGCAGACCGCCACCACGCAGCAACACAATGCATGAATAGACGAAGCCTCGCTGCGTGCCTCGGGCCGAATGCCGGCCGACAGCGAACGGCAGCGCGCACTGCGTCATCTGCAGGCCGCGGATGCACCCGCAGCCACCGCACACGCTTTGACTCCATCAAACCGGCTGAGCCCGTACACGGAATCGCCACAATTGCAATACAAATCCGCTCCGATTTGCCAGTTCCGCCGCCCGCCATGTCGCATTTGCCGCTTTTTTGCTAAAATTCAACCGGTAGACCGCCGGCTGCCGCTTCGCATCAGCCCATTCCGCACATCAATCTACGCAGCAGCAAGGGTCTGCAATGCCAGCCACCTGTCGAATGTCAGCTCTCCTGCTGTGCCTGCTGCTGCCACTGATCCTGCCCTCCGCCGTCGCCGACGACGGACTCGCCACGATCCGCCAGCGAGGCACTCTGCGGTGGGGCGCTGATCGGGAAGGCGGCGGACCTTTCGTCTTCCACAAACCCGGAAATCCTGAAGAGCTGGTCGGCTTCGAATCCGAAATCGCCAGACTGATCGCCGCACACATTGGAGTCAAGCCCCAGTTCGTACAAGGACAGTGGGACAAACTGCCCGACATGCTCGACCGCGGGGACATGGACATCGTTCTAAACGGCTTTGAATACAGCGAAGAACGAGCCGCCATCTATGGCACAACCACCCCCTACTACCTCTACGAACTGCAGCTGCTGGTCCGCAAAGACAACACCAGCATCAACTCATGGGAAGATCTCAGGCAGCACCTGCAGCAGCGCGGTGGGCAGGTTTCACTACTCGGAGGTGCTGCAGCAGAAACCTTCACCACCGACTACTTCGGCGACAGCGTCCGACTGGCACTGTTCGACGGTGTCACAGATGCCATGCGCGCCACCGAACTCGGCGCCGACAACATTATTGCCAATGTCCAGGATCTCCCCATCTGGAACTTCTACAGCAACGCATTTCCGAACCTGCGAGCCGCGGACGGCCCCGTCGGTCAGGGCTTCTACGTCGGACTCACACGCCGCAGCGATACCGCGCTGCTGGCTGCCGCCAACGAAGCTCTGCTCAAAAACCGCCAGACCGGCCAGCTGCAAAATATCTTCGCCCGTTACGGCATGTGGAACCCCACTCAGGCAAAATACACCCAGGAACAACTGCAGGCCAACCCCGCAAACCCAGCCGTTACCGAATCCCCCGATCCACTGCTGGCCCAGGCCTTCTCCCCGTCCGGACTGGACGCCGTGCGGCAACGAGGCTGGCTGCTATTGCAGGCCGCCACCGTCACCGTGGCACTCTCCTGCCTCGCCATGCCGCTGGCCATCGCCATCGGACTGACCATGACACTGCTGCGACTCTACGGCCATCCCGTACTGGCAAAATTGGCCGGAGCCTGGGTGGAAATCGTACGCGGCACGCCGCTGGTACTGCAGCTTTACGTCATCTACTTCCTCATCCCGGAATTTGCCGCCTTCCTGATCCCCGGCAGCCAGTTCTCCATCTCCGCCTTCTGGTCTGCCGTACTGGGCCTCGCCATCAACTACTCCGCCTACGAAGCCGAAATCTACCGCGCCGGCCTGCAGGCAGTGCCCAAAGGTCAAATGGAAGCCGCCATGGCACTCGGCATGACCCGAAACACCGCCATCCGACGCATCCTCATTCCCCAGGCCACCCGCATCGTTATCCCCCCGGTCACCAACGACTTCATCGCCCTCTTTAAGGACACCGCCGCCTGCAGCGTCATCACCGTCGTCGAACTGTCCAAAGAATATTACATCCACGCCCGTGATACTCAGGCCGTCGTCTCACTCGGACTGCTGACCGCTCTGCTGTACCTTGCCATGAGCTATCCACTGTCAATCATTGCCGCCCGCCTCGAAAAATACCTTGGCTCAGACACCACCTGACCCAACCCGCCGCACGACAAATGACCACTAATTCCTCCCCTCTCCCCCGTGAAACGGGGGTGACGGGGGCGATCCATCGATGCCATAGAGAGTCGATTCGAGACAGTTAAATGGAGAGCAGGCAGTTCAAAACGCACCACAGCAGCCCCGTGCGTTTACCTTCGCAGCTTCGCGTCTTCGCGTGACACCAACACTCCGCAACTGACGCATTACTGCCCCCAAAGTCCTCACCTCACCCCCCCCTGCTGAGCCTGCCCCCGAACTCGAATCCCGCAGACAACGCCAGGAACCGCAGAACGCTGCTCCGAGGCCGAACTCAATTTTGATTACGAGCACGAATCAGATCTCAACACCCCACTCTATTAGTGTCCATGGACGTCCATCAGCGGACATGAGCGCTTAAAACCACCACCCCGCACCCGTGGGCTCCCGCCCACGGCTCGCCCCACTGACAACTCTAAAGCCCCTCGATCCACCTCCGCAGCAGCTCAATCGCCCGCTCATCACGCACGCTGCTGGCCAGTGGCGGCATCTGACCCACGCCTCGCTGAATGACCCGATGCAGCAACACCGAACTCTCCGGCCGCCCCGGCTGAATCAACGCCGCGTCCGGCAAGCCAAACGAATTGTGCACGGGTTTCACACTAATCAGCTTCTGCTGCTCTGACTTCGCAGTAAACTCCGCACTAAACTGACTGTTGCCGCCACCGGCCTCCACATGACAGCCCGCACAGTTCGCATGCAAGTACGAGCGAACCCGCAAAGCAGTCTCCTGACTCTCGTCCAGCGGATCAACCAGCTTCCCCAGCTGCTCAGGAGACTGCGCAGGACGATTCTTAAAAAAGCCCAGCTCACCCAGAACCTGCAGCTGATTCCCGGAGTACTCCCCATAGTCCTGCGAACGATTCATCTGCAGCTCGCACAAACCCAGCACATAATTCGCCGCCCGCGAATGACACACCATGCACTCCGCACGACTGGGATAATGCCAGCTCTGCACCCGCTCACCGCCAGACGCCGCAGCATCCCGAATCACATACTGCTCGTCCTCACCACCACGCCCCACCAGATCCGCATCCGTCTGCTGTTCATTCCAGCGATACGAATATCCGGCCCACTCGTTCTGGTGACGAACCATGATCCGAGTCTCAATCCAGTGACGGCTGTCAGTACGACCCGCCTCCCGCTCCAATGCAAAACTCTTGACCAGTACCGAGCCGTTCGGGAAGGTCCAGCCCCGCGATGATGTATACTCAATCTGCTCCTGATCCGGCACCGCCAGCCAGCGCTGCTTCCACGCTCCGTCAGACCAAAGCTGAGCAATCACGGAATACGGCAGCACACCCGCCGCCATCCGGTGCTCAGACACATTCGCAAATAAACCCGTTGCACTCAGCCGCTGCGGAAACTCCACCGTTTCCTCAGCCGGACTGGCCTCCAGCCGATAAATTCCACCTCCATGATCCACCACCAGCAGCTCACCCGCGTGATTCTGAGCAAACCCGGTGATCTGCAGAGTCGTGTCGGCAATCTCACGGTTCTCAGTGACCTGCCGGCCATCATGGCGAATCGACCAGATCCGGCCGGTCGAATAATCGCCGTACACAAAACTGCCATCCAGACCTGCAAGGTTTGAACCCCGATACACAACACCACCCGTCAGACTGCGAAACTCTGAATGATGATGCTCAGCCGCCGGATTCACAATCGGCTCTTTCCCCCGCGATCGCAATGGATAAAACGGCTGACTGCCCTCCTGCACGCTCCAGCCATAATTCTCACCACGACGCACCAGATACACCTGCTCCCAAAGATCCTGACCGTTCTGACCTACCCACAGCTGATTCGACTGCCAGTCATAAGCCATCCGCCACGGATTGCGGAAGCCATACGCCCAGATCTCCGGCCGAGCCCCGGCAACATCCACATAGGGATTGTCCGCCGGAATCGAATACGGCCTGTCCGCCGTCGGCCGATCCACATCCAGCCTCAGCATCACCGCCAGCAGGTCATTCACACCCTGACCGGTCTGCAAAGGATCACTGTCCGATGTCCCGTCACCCGTCGGACAGTAAAGATAGCCGTCCGGCCCAAACGCCAGATCCCCGCCATTGTGACCGTTCGAATCCCACTCCAGAATCACCAGTTCACTGTCCGCCGCCAGCAAACGCCGCCCGTCCCGCTGCATCGTGAACCGACTGATGCGATTCTGCTTGTTCTCAGCCTTCACCGGCCCATTTGTCAGCAGATAAATAAATCCGTTCTCTGCATATTTTGGGTGAAAACAAAAACCATAAATCATGCGATCCAGAGCCAGCAGCGGCACACTCTCAGCCACATCCGCCGCATCCCGGCAAACACGCAGTCCGCCCGGGTCCGCCCAGTCACCCGCATGATCCACAAACACCAGCCGGTCAGAACCGGGTTCAGCCCTGACAAACACCGGCTTAAACAGCTTCAGCTGCGGATAAGCTCGCACAGCACGAAACGGCAGCGGCGGTTCCGCAGTACCACGCAGCCGACTGTTGACCCACGTCACCCGCTGCCGCTCAGCAGATTGCCCGCAGACTTCCCCGCCACAAACACACAACACACACACGACCGCCACAACTCGGAACCAGACGTCAGGTACCCACTTCACGGTCACGCTCCTTATCCCAGCAGTCCGTCCACCACCGTCCCATGCACATCCGTCAGCCGATAGTCACGCCCCTGAAACCACCACGTCTGGGCTGTCTGATTAATCTCCAGCAAATGCAGTATTTTAAGATTCAGGTCGTGCACATGCACCGCATCACGCTCTGGCTCGGGCTTTCCAGCCTAAGCACACCCCGTCACCACCCCCACCCCCACCGACATCCACCATTCAAATCCCGCGTTTTTCCGAACAGATCTCGGGCTGGGAAGCCCAAGTTACATGTTAGCCTCCCCGGCCGTCAGCACCCCGCCCCCCAACTATACCCTAATACCCCGCCGACCGAATCCGCAATCAAATCGAATTCAATGAATGATGCAAAATCATACCGGCAAATTGCCACTTGCATGCCGTTTTCCGAAACAGGTAGAATTTCATCACAACCACACGCACTGCCTCCGGCAGCCACACTCCCACACCCTCCCAGGAAACGTTCATGCACCGCTCCGGAAACCAGACGTTTCTCCGCCTCAGCCTCCTCACACTCCTGCTGTCCCTGCTGCCCACACACTGCCGCGCACAAACTTCGCCGCAGTTCACCGCCGAACACCTGACCTTCTTTGAAACACAGATCCGCCCGGTGCTCGTGGAATCCTGCTATGAATGCCACTCCGCTCAGTCCAGACCGCTGCAGGGAGGACTCAGGCTGGATTACCGCGACGGTCTGCTGAAAGGCGGTGATACCGGACCGGCCGTGTCACTCGAACAACCCGCCGACAGCCTGCTGCTCAAAGCACTGCGGCACGAAGAACTGCAAATGCCCCCCAAAGGCAAACTGCCCGACAGCGTCGTTGCCGATTTCACCACATGGATTCGCTTCGGTCTTCCCGATCCCCGCACCTCCGACCAGCCCGTCACCACGCGACAGATCGACATCGTCGCCGGACGACAGCACTGGGCCTTCCAGCCCGTCACCGACCCGCCGCTTCCGCCCGTCGCCGACACAGCATGGCCACTGGACCCCATCGACCACTTCGTTCTTGCAAAACTGCAGTCGGCCGGACTGCAGCCACAGCCCGACGCAGAACGCTGGCAATGGCTCCGTCGCGTCAGCCTCGACCTGACCGGCCTGCCGCCCAGCCCCGCGCAGATCGCCGACTTCACCAGCGACAACTCACCCGCTGCCTGCGAAAAAGTCGTCGATCGACTGCTGCGGTCCCGCGAGTTCGCCGAACGCTGGGCTCGACACTGGCTGGACCTCACCGGCTACGCCGATCAGGTCGGCACCTCCAACGAAGTGTTTGCCGAACACGCATGGCGATACCGCGATTACGTCATCAATTCTTTTCAACAGGACCTGCCATGGGATCAGTTCGTCATCCAGCAGATCGCCGGTGACCTGCTGCCGACGCAGTCGCCGCAGCAGCAGGCAGACTATCTCACGGCCACCGGTTTCCTGCTCGTCGGGGATGTTGAAATCGTCAACCCGGACAAACTCAAACTGGAAACGGACCATATCGACTTCCAGCTGTCCCGCATCGGTACTGCCTTCCTTGGCATGACACTCGGCTGCGCCCGCTGCCACGACCACAAGTTTGACCCGATCGCTCTGGACGACTACTACGGCATGGCCGGCACGCTGCGCAACACCGTCTCGACTCGCAAGATTCCGCATGGCATCTGGAGCGGTCTCAATGTGCGCGAACTCCCGGAAACTCCCGCACAGCAGTCGCTTCGCCAGCAAAACACGGTTGCGGCACAGGCCCGGATCGAGTCCCTCAAAGCAGAACAGACGCAGCTGAACCTGGAACTGCAGACGCTTTCGCAGCAGCTGCAGCAGACCGACGCCGAAAAACCGAAGCTGGAAAAACGTCAGGAAGAAATTCGCAGACGCCAGTCGCAGCTGCCCGGCAAAATTCGACACGCCGAATTCTTCCTGCCGGCCGTTCCCCGCGGATTTGCGCTCGAAGATGCTCCGGAACCCAAAGATATGCCCATTGCCATCCGCGGCAATCCATACGCTGTCGGCCGAACCGTGCCGCGCGGTATTTTGCGAGTCGCTGCGTGGGAAGCCGGACCTGTGATGCCGCCCGATCAAAGCGGACGCCTGCAGCTGGCCAGATGGCTGGCAGATCGGAAAAATCCGCTACTGCCGCGAGTCACCGTGAACCGCATCTGGGCCCGACTGTTTGGCGCGGGCATCGTCCGCACCGTCGACTACTTCGGTACCCGCGGCGAAACTCCCAGCCACCCCGAACTGCTCGATTATCTGGCCACCCGCTTTATCGGCGGCGGCTGGTCCCAGAAAGCCATCATTCGTTCGATCGTGCTCAGCCGCACCTATCGGCTCAGCAGCACACCCTCAGACATCGCAATGGCCGCTGACCCGGATAACCGGCTGCTCTCCAGAATGACGCCGCAGCGGCTGGATGCGGAAGCTCTGCGAGACACCATGCTGGCCGTCAGCGGACAGCTGCAGCCCTGCAGCGGCGGACCGGGCCTGCCCCTCGAATTTTCCGAAAACACGGGCAGCCTCGATCCAAAAGCTGTCAATCCGCCCAGCTTTGCCCTCAAACGCTGGCGTCCGGAACAGGAATTCCAGCGGACCATCTATCTGCCCGTCGTTCGCAGCACGCAAAAAGGCCCTGCGGGACTGCGCGACCTGTTTGATTTCGTCCAGCCCAACGGCATCGCCGGGCAGCGGACGCAGACCGTCGTCGCCACTCAGGCGCTGTACCTGCTGAACAACGAACTGCCGCGCAGGCGAGCCGAAACGCTGGCAGCCGGACTGCAGCTGCTGCCCGACAACACCCGCAGACTGCAGCAGCTTTGGCTCACCGTGCTGAATCGCCCTGTTTCAGACGCAGAACTTGCTGATGCCGCACAGTTTCTGGAATCCACCGCAGATCCGGCCGAAGCATGGACCGAACTGTGCCATTCTTTGCTGGGCTCCAACGAGTTCCTGTACCGACTTTGATTTTCGACCGACTGGAAATTCACTGTTCAGTTTGTCCCCTGTGAAACCTGGAAGATACCCGGCTATGACCACCACACCGACTCGCCGACAATGCCTGCAGCACGCCGCCTGCGGATTTGGCTCGCTGGCACTGGCCGATCTGCTGCACGCTGAGACCATTGCCCAGACGGCTGCCCGCCCTCATTTTCAGCCGCGCGCGAAACGCGTCATCTTTCTGTTCATGCAGGGCGGTCCGTCGCAGCTCGACCTGTTCGACCCCAAACCCTTTATTCAGCAGCGACACGGTCAGCCTGTCGCTTCACCGCTCAGCAAGACTGTGCTGCAGGTGGGCACCGAGCGTTTTCTCGCGCTTGGAACGGCGGTTCCCGTCCGACCGCGTGGACAGTGTGGCATGCCCATGTCGGATCTGCTGCCCCGCCTCGCGCGAGTGGCCGATGATCTGTGTCTGCTCAAGGGCATGAGCGCCGACAATCCGCAGCATATGCCAGCCGAGCTGCAGCTGCACACGGGAGCACTCAATGATGTTCGGCCTTCGATGGGCGCGTGGATCAGCTATGGGCTGGGCACCGAAAATCGCAATCTGCCGTCATTCGTTACCATCAACCCGCATGCCGACGTACGTTATCATGGTGCGTCGTGGCTGCCGGCCGAACACCAGGGTACTCGACTGAACGCTTCCGGGACCGCGGACTCACCGCCCATCGATAACCTCCGCAACCTTTCCTCCAGTCACCAGCTGCAGCGGAAGCGCATCGACTTCCTGCAGCGGCAGAATCAGCGACTGCAGCAGGCTGTGCCGGACGCTCGCATGGACGGCATGATCGCTGCCATGGAACTGGCCTTTCGCATGCAGACCACCACTCCCGCGCTGGTCGACCTCAGCCAGGAAACTCAGACCACGCAGGCCGACTACGGCGTCGGAGGCAACGACACGGATCGCAACGCGCGTGCCTGTTTGCTGGCACGGCGTCTGAGCGAAGCGGGAGTCCGGTTTGTGCAGGTCACCCTGGGCGGCTGGGACCACCACGGCGACATTCGCGGCAACCTGCCCCGCCTGTGTGCTCAGACCGACCAGCCGGTTTCCGCCCTTGTCAGCGACCTGAAACAGCGCGGGCTGCTGGACGACACCCTGGTAGTCTGGACCGGTGAATTTGGGCGAACGCCGTGGAGCCAGGATCTGAGCGGCACGGCTCACATTGACACGCACGGGCGTGAACACCAGCCTGAGAGTTTTTGTGCGTGGCTGGCCGGCGGCGGCATTCGCCCCGGCTTTGTTTACGGCGCGACGGATGACCTGGGCTATCGCGTCATTGAAGGCCGCATTCACATTCACGATCTGCATGCCACGATACTGCACCAGCTGGGACTTGACCATACACGCCTGACGTGGAACCACATCGGCCGCGACTACCGCCTGACCGACGTCTACGGCACCGTCACCCGCGAAATTTTGACGTAGACCGGCAGCACTGTGGAGCCTGACGATGAACTGGCTCATGCAAAACATCGTCAGCGGGCAAGCCTGCTTCAGTGGAATTGTGCTGATCGTCACAGCCATTGACTGCACCAGCATTCCACAGCTGTGGCTCAGACAAGTGGCTCGATTACTTTTGATTATCGGACTGCTCAGCGTTTCCGTGTCTTCCACTCCGCTGCCTGTGTGGCTTTGGGACCTGGTATCGGCCGTCACTTTGGTGTGGCTGATCTGCCGACGCGGGCGATATGCAGCGATCGGCGGGCGACTTGCGATATTTGCGTGGCTTGCCGTTGCGGCAGCAGATTTGCCATGGCACATCGTTCCACAGCCGCGTCTGGCGACCAGCCGCACTCTCACGATCATCGGAGATTCCGTGACGGCGGGCATTGGGGGTGACGAGCAGTCGACGCGGTGGCCGCACCTGCTGGCCGAGCAGCATCCTCTGCAGGTTCAGGATCTGTCGCACATCGGGGAAACGGCAGAATCAGCTCGCCGGCGTCTTGCGACGATCCCGGTCACTGGTGAGGTTGTGCTGATTGAAATTGGGGGCAACGACATACTGGGATCCACGACCCCAGGCGCATTCCGGACCGTGCTGAACGGGCTGCTGGCAGCAGTTGCGGCACCTGGCCGGCAACTGCTGATGTCTGAACTGCCGCTTCCGCCCTTTTTGAACCAGTGGGGCGACATCCAGCGAACCGCAGCGGCCGAACACAGCGTCCTGCTGATCCCCAAACAAGTCTTTCTCTCAGTGCTTGCCCGCGGCGACTCAACACTCGACACCATCCATCTTTCCCAACAGGGCCATCAGCAAATGGCTCAAACCGTCTGCACCCTTATTAACCCTGCATTTCCCGCCAAATAAACCGCCCCTCGCTTAGGACGCCTGACCACTACCCACTGATTCCTCCAATCGCCACCGTGAAACGGGTAAGAAGCGTCGTGGGTGAGTGGGAAGGTCGCTCCTAAAACGCACATCCAGCCGGAAAATACTGCTCCACCCCGGCCGCCAATCCGTAATCGAGTACCGCGGACAACGCCACGAACCGCAGAACGCTGAAACGAACTCAACTTTTATTACGAGCACGACTCAGATGTCAACACCCCTGCTTAATTCGTTTCGATGAGCGTTTACGAGCGGTTCAAAAAAAGGCATTCCGTGCGTTTCCATTCGAGGCTTCGCGTGAGGCCAACTGTGTGCAGCGCATCCGCCTCAGTGCGGTGATCTACGGACGTTCCAAACGCAGAGAACAGAACTCGGGCTGGAAAGCCCGATCCACGGTAACGGAACATCCGCGGACTACCGTCCGCGTCTCGCCTGGAGGTAACTGACCACTGGCCTCATCTCACCCGGATCAGTTCCACCACGAAATGAATGGTGGCGTTGCCCGGAATCGCGCCCGGGGCGCCCCGAGCCCCATAGCCGAGGTCCGCTGGAATCTCAAGCTCAATCATGCCGCCAACACCCACTAACTGCATGCCCTCCGTCCAGCCGCGTATCACCTGATTCAAGCCAAACGATATCGATTTGCCACGCTGGTAAGAACTGTCAAATACCCGGCCACCGTCCAGCCAGCCATGATAGTTCACTTCCACCGTCTGACTGGCCGTCGGCTTCACCCCGGCCCCCGCTCGCAAAATCCGATACTTCAGCCCCGATGCCGTCTGGATGAATTCAGCGGATGCATTGTTGTCAATCGTTCCGGCGCCCGCAGGCAGCTCCGGGAATGCAGAATTTGCTGCTGTCATTAATCAGTTCCCCCAAAAACTAACCAAGAGAAATCAACGGCTGTTTGCCGCTCAAAATAATGTCACCTCGATTCTCTCCAACCGCCACCGCTCACACAAATCCAGACCACTGCAACCCGACAACATTTCCAATCTTCTCAGGCCAATCACCCGCTCTGCCCTCACGCCCCCACTGCCCCTAGAGCCCCATCACATACTTCAGCAGCGCAATCCGCTCCCGCTCGTTCAATCCCTGCAGCAGCTCACGCGGTATAAATTACTGATCCGAAATTCGCAGGTCCTCAGTCTCGCCCCGATTCACCGCCTCCCATTGTCCGCGAATACTTTCCATTTCCGAGGCCCCGCATGACTTCGTCAAATCCATGTCACTTGTCTCGGCAACGAAACGGCGTCTTTGACAGAACAAATGGCCTTCAAGCCTCTGTCAGCATTGTGTCTTCGCTCGTCGATCGGTCTGATCCACTCGGCAATTTTCTGTTCATCTTGGATTATGGAGTAGACTTTGTGTGCAGCGTCATCTCCGCATTTCTAATCGATGTAGTGCCACGCCGCTGCGATCATCTGACCTAACGCTTTTCCATGAGTTTCGGTGTACTCACCGCCCGCTTGTTTTTCGTATCCAAATCGGTTTAGCATCCTCGCCAGTTCCTTGTATGTGATGAATCCTTCGACGCCAGTTTCTTCATACTCGGCAAAGAGTGCAGTGGCGATTGGCAGGATCGCTTCATAGGTCACGTTCAGGGGGGTCTCCGAAGGCTAGTTGGGTCAAGGCATCCGACGACACGTTGCTATGAGTCTAACAGTAAACTTCAACCTGGTCACGCCGTTAACCCCAATTCGAGATCGACGTCTTGTCGTTTGGTGAAGACCTCCTTCTTGTCCACGAGCCAGTTGCTGCTTCGCGTCAGTGTTGCAAAGAAAAGCACAATGCAAGTCAATTTTAAACTGCACAAGTTGCTGACAGTCGTTCAGCCGTCCGGACCCCACTGGAAACTGTTCAGCAGCCGCGTACCGCTGCTCAGTACGACCTCCGTTGGCAGCCAGACGAAACCGAGTCTCCCGCTCCACCAGCGAGGCACGCCCACGCTCGTCATAAATGCGACCCAGCCAGACTGCTCCCACGTCCAGATCTGCCTGGTAGCCCGAAACATGATGCACGGAATCCACCTGGCAGCGAAACTGAATTAAGGAATTCGCGGCGGGCAGCCTTGTCAGCTTCACTCGCAGTCGCAGATCAAAATTCACCAGCTTGCCACCGATACAGACCAGCCACGTGTTGTGGTTAAGCGTCTGGGCTCGACCAATCTCGCCCACGATCGCGATGGATTCCACACGCCTGTACGCGACATTACCCTGCCAGCCCGTCAGGTCACGTCCGTTGAACAGATCGTCAGCCAGCCCCCTGAGGCTCCAGCTAACAGCGGCAGCAGCCCGCAGACCAGCCGAAGCAGCACTCGCAAATTCATCCCGTTTTTCCTGTTCATCAGCACACCTTTACTTCTGTTCCACCAGTTCCGGAAACCGTGCAGGCAGGTCTAGCTCATCCGCCATCCGCCGCTGCTCGTCCTGCAGCCTGCCAAACAACCGCCGCTTCCGCTCCAGTCCGCCCGGCGCGGCGGAAATGTCCCGCAATTCCTCAGGATCACTGGCCAGATCGTACAGCAGACTGACCCCAATTTTCGGATACACAATGAGTTTGTCATGGCCGACAGTGATCATCCGCTGACTCTGCATGTACGAACCCGTTACGCTGTCCCGCCACTCAAGGCCAGAATCACCAGCCGTCCCCTGCAGCAACGGCAGCAGGCTGCGAAACTCAACGTGCTCCGGTACCGCTGCCCCGGCCAGCTCCAGCACCGTCGGCATCACGTCCTGAAGATACACAAACTCGTCCCGCTGCACCCCCGCCGGCACACCAGGTCCCGACACCAGAAACGGCACTCGCACACTGTGATCATACAGATTCTGCTTGCCCATCAGTCCATGATTGCCGCAGGCCAGACCGTGATCCGCCGTGAACACAATCCACGTGCGATCTGCCTCACCCGATTCGTCCAGGGCCTGCAGAATGCGGCCGATCTGCTGATCCATGTGAGTAATAATCGCGTAGTACTCCTGCCGATTCACCTGCACCGACCATTCCGTTCGCGGCAGCGGTGCCAGCTTCTCGTCGCGAATCTCATAAACACCGATCTCGTGCGGATACCGCGGCACAAAGCTGCCCGGCACTCGCACCTGATCTGCCGGGTACATGTCAACAAACTGCTTTGGAGCCTGCCGGGGATCGTGCGGAGCATTGAAGGCTGCGTAGATAAAGAATGGACGTTCGTCGGCCGCTGCCATCTTCAGATAATCGACCGCGTCGTCCGCCACCACCTCGCTCCAGTGCCGACCACCCTCCCAAAAACCACCCCGAGCCTCGTCCCACGGCAGCCATTCGCTGTCTGCACGATCGGTCGGACGATTGTACCCGGCCGGAGTCTGCTCGGGCATGCCGCCGCGCACATGCCGCGCAGTCTCAAACACCTGGGACGCATCCACACTCAAATGCCACTTTCCCGTCAAAAATGTCTGATAACCGGCCGCTGACATGAGCTGCGGCCACAATCGGCCCCGCTGCAGCCAGTCGGCACGCAGCCGCCTGTCGGCATCACGAGCCTTCCAGAGCTGCAGCCCGGTGTTCAGCATCGTCCGACTGGCCACACAAATCGCCCCGTGCCAGCCGCCGGAATTGTAAGCCCGCCGGAAAGACGTCCCGCGAGCCATCAGGCGGTCGAGCGCGGGAGTCTGAATCTCGTCGTTGCCGGCAGCTCGCAATGTCCGAAAACACTGATCATCCGCCAGCAAAAACAAAATGTTGGGACGATCGGCCGCCTGGCCGGATCGCGATACAGACAGCCCCGCACCGAATCCACCCAGCAACCCCAGCAGACTCAATGCACAGATTCGATGGATCAGCGTCATTTGATTCTCTCCCTGCAGCATTTATGGCCCCAAAAACTGAGTTCCCGCCAGCAGCTTCAATACGCGCATCAGATCTTCCCTGCCCACAAAGGTGACAGCCTCTGAAACACTGGTTGTTCGCGGGCTGAAGGCCACGGAACAACCGGAGCCCCTGGACATGCAGCAGTCAGGAACCCCATCTCCAACACTCAGAATCCGCTCCCTCGCTATTCCCAGCGATTCCATCAGATGCCTGACGGCATTGAGCTTGCAAACAGCATGTAAATCGCAGCCACTTTTATGCGTCATCGCCGGGCACGCACTTACGATCCCCGTCGCAATCCCACCCCAAAACTTCATCAGATGGGCGATGCTGAAGTCAGCAAAGACTCGGCGACGGACAATCTCAGTGGCCACGAAGTAGCTGTCGCTGATGATGCCAAGGCGAAATCCGCGAGCACGCAGCCAGACAACCAGTTCTCGAGCACCGGGCATCAGCGGCAATTGAGACGCCACCTGCTCTAACACCTCACGCGGTACCTCCGCAATCAGCGTACCTATCCGGCTCATTCGCTCTTCAGAAGTGATTGGCTCGTTATCCAGGTACTCCGAAAGCTCCCCAACCTTGTTGACCCGCTTCGCAAGTGCCTCCACGAATCGACCACGAACCAGCGTTCCTTCCATGTCAAACAATGCCAGCCTCTGCGGCTGACCAACCCGACTGCTCAAACTGGTCAGTTCCTGTTCCGTTGCACGCTCGACTTCCTCAACCTCCTGAATATGCTGCAGACTCAGACGATTGTAGCGAGCTGCACGGTTGATAATCGTTCGAGACACGTGGCGGGCCATATCACCCAGCGCCTCAAGCTTCTGACTGTCATGCTGCACTTCGCCAATATCTGCCTGAGCAATTCGGCCACCAGCCAGACTGACATCAATCAGCAGTCCCACATCCACACCGTAATCAGTCTCCAGACGCAGATTGCGAAACAGGGTGCGGGTCTCCGAAATGATGCCTCCCAGAGGCTGGTCAATATAATTCAACTCCGGAAAAAACGTCTGCAGAAGAGGCCTTGCGGTCAACACTGTCTCACGCCCCGAGCTGCGGCTGAAACGCGCCTTCACGAAATCTGCTGAACCATCCGATAATGGCTTCACCATCCTCTCGATCAGATCAGTCGACAGCATCGACAGTTCTCCGTCCACAAATACCAAATGTTCGTTCGCTGCGGCCCAGATTCCATCCAGCATCGAGGCGCCCTTAACGAGCAGAGTGCTGGTCATGACCCTCGCACCAGCGCCGGAAGCAAGTTCGGGAGTCCCGTCAATCGAGCCGTCGTCGACAACAATAACCTCTTTAACACCCGGACTCTTCAAGGCAAACTCAACGACGTATTTCACACTGCGAGATTCATTCAGTACAGGTATAATCACAGTTACCATTACCTGACTCCCTCGTCGGACCTTGCCAATCCTTCCGTAGCCGCAACTGCTCCGCACGGCAACACCACCGAATAATCACCGGCTCCCGTTCACCTGACAAGACAGATCCGGCAACCGACTGACAAAACACAAAGATGCCGACTCCGCAGCAATCTTCTTGCCATGGCGAACAGCAAGTTTGAAAGCTTTCATTCGTTCGCAGTGCAATTTATCAATCAACGTTACGGACTCAGCAGCTCTATTACACTCAGAATTGCACGATGATCCGACGCTGTGGCTTCCGTCAGAACACGCGTCTCCACGATCTTCCAGCGATGCCGCGGACGAACCATCACAAAATCAATCTGCCGCAGCGGTCGTTCCACCGGTATCGTTGGCAGCTCAGTCTTATTCGTACACAGCCAGTCTCGCTCAAGAATTTGCAGTGCCTCACTGCCCAGTACGTCATTCAGATCACCGGCCAGCACCGCCGGGCCAGACCAGTCCACAAGCAGCTCACCGACTCGCGCCGCCGACTGAATCCGCTCGGTCGCCGCAGGACGATGGTCAAAATGAGTACTGCAGAACAGCAGCCGTTCTGCCGTTCCCGGCAGCTCCAGCTCCACTGCCAGCAAACCCCGCTGCTCACCCGCACCCACATTCGGCAGCGACCGGTTCCTGTGTGCCCGCACCGCAAACTTCGACAGCACCGCATTCCCATACTTCCCTCCCTCCAGCGGTATGTTGCCGCCAAAGGCCACCTGCATGTTCATCAGTCGGGCCAGTTCGGTCGCCTGATTCACGGATTTCGTGCGAGCAGCCCCGTCGTCGACTTCCTGCAGCGCCACCAGATCCGGCCGCTCAGCCAGCAGCACGTTCGCAATTCGCGGCAAATCAAGCCGACCGTCCACACCCTCGCCATGATGAATGTTGTAGCTAATCACACGCAGCTGAACCGGATCGCCCGCCACAGCCCGAAATGCCGCAGCACACAGAAAACCCAGACAAAGAATGACTCGTCGTGCACCGTCGCTGCACATGCTGATCGCCCCCCCTCCAGCGTCACTGCTGTCTCTGCCCCACCACACCGGACACTACGCCATCGACCGCAGGCCACTAACGACTGCGTCACCGGCCACCTCACGCGGATGCGGCTCCACGGCACGCCCGGGCAGCGAGGTCAGCACCACGCAGATCGCCCGAATCTCAGGGTCTGCCCACGCAATCGTACCCGTCGAACCCGTATGACCGAATGTTTGCTCTGAACAGCCGCGACTGCCCACACTGCGACCCACGTCAAAACCCAGTCCACGCGACTCGAGACCTTCCGCATTATGATTCTGAATCATCAGCTTCGCCGTCGCTCCCTGCAGCACTCGTTCCCGCACATCCATAAACTCCGACAGCCACTCTGCCACGTCTGCAGCCGACATGTGAGTCCCGCCCCACGGTGCACCCAGCTTGCGCCAGTATTCACTGTTCCAGTCCCACAGGTTCGCTGTCGGATCGCCGCCACCAGCCTCAGGAGCAGCCTGCTCAATCTGCACCGGGACAACGTCCGCCAGACCATACCGTCCCAGACCCTGCACAGAATGCTGCAGGCCCAGACGATCAAAGACCGTCTGCTGAACCAGTTCCGCAATCGCAACACCGGACAACAACTCGGCAACTCGCGATGCCAGCAGAATCCCCATGCTGGAATAGCTATATGCCGTACCCGGACGGAACAGCAGCGGCGTCTGCAAAGCTGCTGCCACGAATTCTTCCAGCCCCGCATGCCCTTGCCTCAGCCTGTTGTTCTCGGGCAGTTGATCCGGCAGGCCGCACGTATGAGTCAACAGGTGCCGCATGGTCACGAAATCACGCCCCGCATCGGCCGCCAGCGGCAGATACTTCGACACGAGGTCGTCCAGTGCAAACCGCTGCTGATCAAACAGCGTCATCAGCGCCGTCATACACACAGGCTTGGAAATAGAACCCAGCAGAAACATCGCATCCGGCGTCTTCGCCTGCCCAAAACAGGCGCTAACCCCCTGGTCCCGCAACCGCACATGCAGGGTGGCTGCTCGCATCTGACCGCTGGATACGGCCGTCGTCAAAACCTCGCAGGCCCGCGACACCTTCGCCTTTAGATCCTCACCGCCACTGCCTGATGACACCAGTTGAACCGCTCCCAGTGCAGCCGCCAGAGACTGCGAAAATTCCCGTCGCTGCATGACTTCACGCTCCCCCAAATCCTCACCAGCGGCCAGCTGCCATCGTTCACTTCCGCCGAACAGAATACTCAGCACCACCCCGCCTGGCAAAGCCACCGGAAAACAACCCCCCCTTGCCTTCGTCCACCGGCCGCCTTCCGCTACAATCCACGTCCGGCACACCAGCCACAACCCCAGCACCGAATCCAAACAACTCCAAAAACGTAGCTCGGGCTTTCCAGCCCGAGCCCCCTGCCCTCAAAACAACCCTTTTTCTCACTCCACCCGTACCGTCTCACGCTACACTCGCCGTGCAACACGCTGTGTTTTAATTACAGATCTCAGGCTGGAAGGCCGAGCTAAATTTCGTCCCCGACTGAACCACCCACGGCCCCATCACCATGCACCTCGCACTCAACGATAAAGTCGCTGTCGTCACCGGCGGATCCAAAGGGATTGGTCTTGGCATCGTTTCTCTGCTGCTGGCCGAAGGTGCCAGGGTGGTCAACGTCAGCCGCAGCCCGGCTGAATCACTGCCCGCCACAGCGAATCCCGACCGCTACCTGTACGTGCAGGGCGATCTTGCCAGCATCGATACGTGTGCCACTGCCGTTCAGCGGGCTGTCGCACAGTTCCACGGCATTGACATTCTGGTGAATAACGCAGGAGTGAACGACGGAGTGGGGCTGGGTGCCGGACCGGCGGCCTTTCAGCAGTCGCTGCAGCGCAACCTGCTGCACTACTACGCCATGGCCCACTACGCGCTTGAACATCTGAAACGGGCGCGAGGCTGCATCATCAACATTGGTTCCAAGGTCTGCGAAACCGGTCAGGGCGGCACCTCCGGCTACGCAGCTTCCAAGGGCGCCATCAACGCACTGACCCGCGAATGGGCAGTCGAGCTGGCTCCGGCAGCAGTCCGCGTCAATGCCGTGCTGCCCGCTGAAACATGGACCCCGCTGTACGAACGCTGCCTTGCCGAAATGCCCGACCCGGCAGGCGCTCGAGCTGCCATCGAACGCCTGATTCCGCTGGGTCGTCGCTTCACCACGATCGAAGAGTTGGCGGCGATGGCCGTCTTCCTCGCCTCGCCGGTCTCCAGCCATACAACCGGTCAGATCATCTTTGTTGACGGTGGCTACACCCACCTGGATCGCAAATGCACCGCCGACACAGTTTCTGATTTTGGCGCGGCAGCCACCTGAGCGTTCCATGGGGCGGCATAGCTGCAATCCCTATTTCTTCTTCAGAAACGGTACCGGCTTCAGCTCGACTGTTTTCACAGACTGCAGATAGTCGAGCACCGGCTGTGCGGCTTCGCCGCCGACCTGAGCATGAAAGTGCAGGCTGAAACCGTGCGGCCCTTTGGCATCGATCAATGTTGGCTGCAGTGTCAGAAAGCTTTCTACAACCTCCAGCTGTCCCAGCATGGCCGCACAGAACAGGTCGATCCGAGCACCGCGTTCCAGCAGAAATGTAACGATGTCTCGCCGCCCCATGTGTGCTGCACCGCCCAGCGCCGTCTCGAAGTCGCCGCCACCCCAATCCACTGATCCGTTCAGCAAATCGGGCTCACGCTGGAGCAGCTTCTGCACCATCTCCAGTTCTGAATGTGCAAAGATCACGAAGTCCTGCACCATCAGCCGGCTGAGCTGCTGTTTCTTCCAGGACGGGCGAAACTTCGGAGCCTCATAGTCGCGTTCGAACGCGGCTTCTGTCGGACCAGCGGGAGCAGCCTGAGCCTCACCGGCAGGCGCGTCCTGCGGTTTCGCAGGTGAATCCTGAGCGTTCACGATCGATGTCCCGGCCCCGGCAGCCAGTACGGATGCCCACGTTACAAAACCACGACGTCCCAGCCCGTCAACAGTCATCACAGTGCTCCCGCTACCACCTGAAAAATGACCCTCGACAAACAATACCAGCCTTACGCGGGACTAGCCAGCCAACCGTTATTCAGGCTGAGCTGACACTCAGCGGTGATAACAACCGGCCCGATGATCCACCCACGCACATCATCATACCTCGGGCTTTCCAGCCCGAGATCTGCCGTCAAAAACAGTTCCCTTCCGCCACTCTGAGTGTGACACCTCACGGCACAATCGGATGACAGCGCTCGGGCTGGAAAGCCCGAGCTACAGAAAGTCGCCAGCAGCACAGCCGAGCCACAGACGGCAGTGCCTCGCGTCCGCCTGGGACGCCCCCAGCCAAGCCGCCTCGAAACAGACACACTGTCGCACCCGCGGACTCCCGTCCGCGGCTCGCCACACTGACCACGGACCACTGATCACTCTCCCCGCGCTGCATCAATCGCACGCTTCCAGCCCGTCGCATCTCGCACATACCACGCTGCACTCTCACGATACTGCTCGCCACCACGCTCCGCTCGATACGTCACTTTCAGCAGATCGAAGAACACTGACTTCCCACAGTGACTCCGCACCAGACTTGTTTCCTCAATCTCTTCCAGCTGAATCGTGAACTCACGCCGCGGTAACAGCATAAAAAAATGCAGGCAGCCTGCCGTCAGCACCAGGCCACCATTCCCCCGCAGCGGCACTCCGTCGAAACACTCAAGGCCAAAGAAATTCGCACCGCTGTCCTGCAGCAGAATCTGTGTCGCATCAGGGATCGATTCCGCTATCTGCCTCGCCGACATCGTATTTACCCGTCGAACCAGCCAGCTCAGCATAAACAGCGCAAACGCAATTGACGAGCCCCCCGCGAACACCCCGAAGATCACTGACCACCACTTCATCGCAAGCCCTCACCACAGCAATGAGTTCTCAACCACAGCACAGTGCACCCCGATTGTCCCAGCGATGCCCAATTCCCCGCATAAGCAAAGTACGGTCCACGTGCACTGTTCCCCGCGGAAACACAGAAATTTCCCGTAAAAAGCTGGACTCCAGTCGCTCTAATGCGCGCGTTTCCACCTGCCGCTTATAACAATTCAGCTCAATCCCATACAGCCGGCTGCCGCTGGCATCAGCCAAATACCCCAGCAAACCGGTACGAAAAAACTCAGATGCTGCCTGCAGGTTCGAGAATATCAAAACCCGAGGCCATTGGGAAAACACGCCGCCGGCAACATGGATCGATGTACCATCACTCGCACGACCAACATCCACCGATCACCGTTCCCAATTTTCCCGCACGTCAAACCGTGCCAACTGCTGTACCACCGGGAATACCAGTCCCCCAGCCAGCACATTCAGCCGGGAATTGGTGTGTCGGCGAGGAACATACACTCCCTGTCGCAGTTCGTCGCCCTCCCGCCCCTGCACAGCAATCCGATGGGCCGTATTCTCACTGCTTAGCCCCCATGACACCGCAGACCACGCCGGTCGCGTCTGGCCCAGTCGGATCAGATAGATTCCGCCAATCGCAAAACCAGACACCAGCTTCGGCTGGAACGGTGCGGGTAACACTCGCCGTACCGCCTTAGGTTCAATCCGGTAATTCGCCAAAATCCGGCGTTCAATCACACCGGAAATCGCCGCCAGAGACATCACAAACCTCCTTCTGCACACCCGTCTGTGTCAGACCAGCGCAACCGCCCCCGCACCGCAAAATCAGCCAAAACGCCACAGTGCAGAAGAGTCCTGAGACACTTTTCTGTATGCTTTCCTGCAGTCAACACCCAAATCGTCCCTGTGGATCGCACCAATGCTCCGCAAACTGCTGCTCCTCACTGCCCTGCTGCGGCCCGACTGCTGGCTGCCTGCCGCAGATGCACAGCAGCAGCGTCCCAGACTGGCTGTGCTCACAGACATCGGTGGTGATCCGGATGATCAGCAGTCCCTGATTCGCCTGATGCTGTATACCAATGAGCTGGACGTGCGTCTGCTGATCGCTTCCGCCGCGGGCACGGTCGGCGAGCTCAACGAAGCCGTCACCCGCCCTGAACTCATTCGCGACATCATCGATGCCTACGGACAGGTTCGCCCACAGCTGCTGCAGCACGCCGATCACTGGCCCACTGCCGCAGAACTGCTGTCCCGTACCTGCTCTGGCAATCGACTGCGCGGACGCATGGCGGTCGGTGAGCAGTTCGACACCGACGCGTCCCGCCGGCTGCTGCTGGAAATTGAGTCCGCTACTTCCGAACATCCGCTCAACATCAGCATCTGGGGCGGACAAACCGATTTTGCTCAGGCCCTCTGGCGAGCCAGACAGTCGCTAGACGACGCTCAGTTTGCACAGTTCTGCCGCGGCTTCAAAGTCTATGACATCAATGATCAGGACAGTCTGGCCGACTGGATCCGCAGCGAATTCCCCGGCCTGTTCTATATTCTGGCTTCCAGACCACCAGGCCGTGACCGCCGTGACGGGATCTATCGCGGCATGTACCTGACAGGGGATATCTCCAGTACCAGTCGTGACTGGGTGGAACAGAATATTCGCAACACCGGGCCCCTTGGAGCACTCTACCCGGTCAACACGTGGACCGCCCCCAATCCGCACAGCTGCCTCAAGGAAGGCGATACTCCGTCGTGGTTTTTCTTCCTGCCCCGCGGAGGCAATGATCCGGCCCACCCTGAGAAACGAGGCTGGGGCGGACGCTTTATTCGCGAAAATGATGGCTGGTATCGCGATCCGCCGTTCGCTGAAAACTACGACCCGCGAACCGAAGTCAGCCGCTGGCGAACCGAATTCCAGCAGGACTTTTCCCGCCGCATGTCTTGGTGCAGGAAATAGTCTTTTCCAACACAGCGGTTTCAATACACGGGGACAACTTATGACTGCACCGACTTGCCGGCCAGACACCAGCCGTCGACAGTTTTTACTGCACACCATCACCGCACCGACCACCCTTGCCGGGCTCAGCACGGTCGCCCGCTGTGGCGAACCACGCCGACCGACAGCCCGGCGCGCTGCCAAAGTGCGCGGACGCACGACGGATGCCCGCGTCAGTTTCTTTCCCGTCCCTGACGGAAATGCCATCGACGCTGCTGTCGCTACCGCTTTAATCGCTGCGGTCCTGGCCCCCAGCCAGACGGGCATCGGCGGATACGGACTGACAGCCATGGTCTCGCTCAACGGCAGCCAGCAGATCCTCGCGGTGGATGCCAATTCGACCTCCGCACAGAGCATGACACGCGACATCTTCAGCCCTCGCCCCGATGGTTCCGTGCCAGGTCGCAAAAACGACGTCGGCTGGCTGGCTGCCGGAGTCCCCGGGGTGCTTGCCGGACTGCAGCTGCTTATCGACCGATTCGGCAGCCTAAAACTCGAAACACTGCTGCAGCCGGCTTTGAAGGTCGCTCGTGAAGGGTTTCCATGGCCCGCCGGTTATGCTGCTGCGATTGCTGCAAAATCAGTCTTCGCCGCTGACCCCGGTTCGAAAAAACTGTATTTCCGCGACGGAGCCCCGCTGGCAGCCGGCGAAGTATTCCGCAATCCGGAACTGGCTGAACTGCTGCAGACACTGGCCAGCCATAACAGCGTCGACGACTTCTATCGCGGCGGGATCGCTCAGCAGCTGGCAGACGCCTTCAAATCAAATGGTGGTCTGGTCACCGCAGCTGATCTTGCGGCTTATCAGGCCCAAACAACTGCCCCGCTCGTCCTGCAGCACGGCAAACGCAGCGTCTGCACACCACCGCTGACGGCCGGCGGCAGCAGTGTTTTGCAAATGCTGCACACATGGCTGGCACTGCCAGACGAACTCCGCAGCCAGCCCAACAGCAGACCTCACTGCATCGCGGAAACCATGCGGCTTGCCTGGCGGGACCGACTGACGCTGCTGGGAGATCCGGCGTCATCCGATATTCCGCACGCTCGACTGCTTTCGCAGGACTATGCACAGCAGTCAGCCACGGCTGTTGCCACCGCAGTCAATCAGGGACAGATCCTTGACCATCAGCTGACCGCCAACAACCAGGCAGGCACCATTCATATCAGTGCGGCCGATGATCAGGGAAATCTGATCGCCCTCACACTGACTCACGGAAATTCTTTCGGTGCCTGCGTGACTGCCGGCGGACTGGGTTTGACACTCGGACACGGTATGTCGCGATTCGATCCGTCACCCGACCATCCCAACAGCCCCGGACCAGGGAAAAAACCGCTGCACAACATGGTGCCCGTGATTGCCTGCGAAGACGCAAAGCCGCAGTTCGCCATCGGCGGTGCCGGCGGACGCAAAATCCCTAACAGCATCTTCAGCGTGCTGCGACCATGGCTGGCGGACAACACCAGCCTTGACGATGCAGTCGCTGCCCCGCGAATGCATACGGAAGGCACGCTGACCCTCGAGCTGACCGCCAATTCAGCGCCGACCGACAAAGCCAGACTGGAAACGCTCGGATACACTGTCCGCAGCGGCGGCTCGGCTGTGCTGGCAGCGCAGGCCACACTCTGACTCGTGAGGCTTCTTTCTCGCAGAAATCCGTCAATAAACCAGAGCCCCCGACGAATAATCGCCACACAAATGGCCACCGACATCGAGTCGGATGCCTACCAACACCAGCACTTTTACCAGAGATTCCCCGATGATCGTCACAACCACCTCCACAGTGGAAGGCCACTCAGTCCAGCGTTACTGCGGCATTGTCGCTGGTGAAGCAGTTCTGGGAGCCAACTTGTTCAAAGACCTTTTCGCCGGACTGCGAGACCTCGTCGGCGGCCGCTCGGCGACGTATGAGCGCGAGCTGCAAAATGCACGAGAGCTGGCTCTTGAAGAGATGCAGCAGAAGGCCAGTGCTCTCGGCGCCAACGCAGTGATTGGTGTCGATCTCGACTACGAAGTGCTCGGACAGGCCAATGGCATGCTGATGGTGTCGGCCAGCGGCACCGCAGTCGTGATCGCAAGGCAATAGTGCTTCTTGAACACCTGCAGCCGGGAACACGACATTGAACACACCCAGTCAGCCAAACAAAGGCGACGCGGATCCATCCCCGTGGATTCCTTCGGAACAGGGAGACAAAGCAAACATCAAAGAGGCGTAGAACGTACTCTCTGATACAGTCACCGGGGTCAATGTCCGCTGTAGCGACCACAAGTTTCAGGCCGTCTTCGTGAGTGTCTCTGCGCTGGTGCTGGCACCGGTCGGAGCTTTACTGGCGACGTTCAACCCCGGGTGGAACCTGCCATGGTTCGCTATCACCGGCGTCATCGCCTTTGCCGGTCTGGTCTGCGGAATTTTCACGAGCGGAATCTGGCTCAGCATTTACCGCTTTACACAACACCTTCGCGGGAAACACGACTGACATGCCAGTAGACTGCCGGCACCAGCGGACTCCCGTCCGCAGCTCGCCATATTGACCACTGACCACAAAGTTTCCCCCGCGCCCCCGTGAAACGGGGGCGCAGGAACGGGGGTGAGTGGGCCACACTCCCTGACATTACCCCATCAACCCTCTGCCCGTCGAACTCTCGCCGTCCCAAAATCTCCGTGCCTCCGTGAGAAAACCTGCCCTTGTTAACTCGCAACCATCATCCATCACCACAGTCCGCCCCGGCGGTCGATGCTTATCATCGTGCTCGTGGTCGTAAAACACCCCTTCCAACGCATACCCCAAAACACGCCCCACCAGCAAAGTGCTCGGGCTGGAAAGCCCGAGCTACCTCCTGCACCACCAGTCGTGTCCATCCGAGGCCCGCACCACCTCCCCGCACCGGCGAGCTACCGCCCACGGCTCGCCTTCCTGACCACTGGTCACCCCTCACTACCTTCCCAGCCCCCTCACAAATTCAATCACGTCCGCCAGATCCTGCTGACTCAATTCCTTCTCCAGCCCCTCCGGCATCAGGGATTTCCCCGTACTCCGCAATTCCTCAATCTCCGCCCTCAACAAAGTCTCCGTCTTGCCCTCCGCCGCAATTAACGTCAGGCCCGTCGCAGTCTCTGTCGTCAGCATCCCCGCTACCGAACGTCCGGACTCCGTCACCGCCACAAAATTCAAATACTTCGCCTCAACCGCCCCACTCGGATCCAAAATCGAATTTAACAGCAATGCCGGGTCACGACTGGTCAGGGACGCCAGATTCGGACCAACCTCATGCCCCACACCGTTCTGACGATGACAGGCCGCACACCGTTTGCCAAACACCACCGCTCCACGCTTAGCATTCCCCGCCAGGCCCAGTACCGGCTGAGCAGCCTCCAGTACTGATCGCCGATCCCCCAGTCCCGCTACAAATAATCGTTCCAGCCTGCCCTTCAACCCATCACCCGCTCCTGCCAGCAATCGCTGACGCTGCGCGGCATCCACTTCCCCAGCACTGATCTCACCAGCCTCCAGATGCTGCACCAGTAACTCAATCCAGCCACGACGTCCGGCAATCGCCTGAAATGCCGCCCGCCGCACCGCCGGAGTCAGCGAATTCCAGCGACTCAGCAACAGCTGGCCCGTTCCCGCATAACCACGACTGGCCAGCCCCTCCACAACCAGCACCTGCAAGCCAGCCTCCGTCTGTGGTGACAGCAATCGTTCAATCACCGCCTGCCGACGCTCCAGATCCGGATCCAGCAGCATGAGCCTGACAGCCAGCGGACGATTGGATGCCGGCAGTTCACCGGACGCCTCCTGCGACTCACGATCTAACGCCATCAGCAGCGCCGCACTCAGTTTCCCCTCGGCCGCCAGCAGCTGTTGCAGCCGCACCGGATCCTGCGACACACGCTTCAGCATCCCCACCAGCAGCTCTCGTCGCCTCAGGCCTGCCTCATTGCCAACTTCACTCGCCGCACTCAACAACAAACCCGCCACCTCCGCAGCCGTTCCCAATGCCACAGCCTGCTGTCCGAGTGACTCCAGCTGCTGACCACGGCCACGCTCAGCCACTGCAACTGCCACCAGCACCGCGTTACCCGAATTCAGTGAACTCAACACCGCAGCCTGTACCCATGCGTCCTCAGTGCCTAGCAGCAAACCGCTGAGAATTCCGGCCGCCGCCCGCCCCTCCAGTCCGCCCGCCGCTGTCGCCAGCTCCAGCCGAACTTTCATACTGGGATCCGTCACCAGCTCGGTTAATACAGCAAGCTCACCTCCCAGCAGTCCGGCCTGTCCACCCAGCCGCACGGCCCATCGCCGCACTCCAGCATGCTCATCCGCCAGACCAGTCCGCAGATCTGCTGACTGCAGCTGCTGCAGTTCACCCAGCGTACACAATGCGTGCAGTCGAGCCGTTGCGGAATGACCTTCCTGCAGCAATTTGCGTAACAGCGCTGCTGCCCCTTCCGGCCGACGTTCCACCAGCAATTGCTGCGCGGCATCTCTTACCCAGCCGTTCGAACTCTCCAGCTGCCGTACAAGTTCGGCCGCCGTGACAGTCGCCCCGGACAGCCCCGCACCCTTTAAAAATGCGGGCGGCTGCACTGCAGCACCACGAGGCACCACCCGATAAATTCTTCCCCGGTCGTCGCCAGACCTGAAGAATGGTCGCAGTTCATCCTGCCCCTCCTTTGGCAGCCACTGAGGATGCTCGATCATATACCGATACATGTCCACCACCCACAGCGCACCTTCCGGCCCCGTCCGCACCATCACCGGACGACACCAGCGGTCCCGTGACGCGAAGAAATCCGCCTTCGCATCCATTTCACCCGGGTCCCGCTCCAGCCGAAATGTGGCTCCATCCTCAATCAGCCGATTGTGCTGCACCAGATTACTGAACGGCTCACACGTAAACGTATGCTGAAACTCACTGCCAAACAGCAGATCATCGAGATACACCATTCCGGAACAGGCGGAAGTAAATCGCCCCGCCTGTTCAAAACTGTGATACCGCTTTTCTGCCACGGCCGCCGGCCAGACCCGCGGGTTGGACTCCGTCAGCAGGTGCCTCGGATTCGGAGCAGCAAAATTCGGATTGCGGCGAATTGCTCCATCCTCCAGCACATAATGCCACAACGGAAAACTGTTCTGTTCGCCAAACCAGTTGCCCCACGCATCCCGATTGCGTCCAAACTGCGATGGCCCGCTCTGCGGCTCAATCTCACCCGTCTTCGGCCGAAACCGAAAATCGCGACTGCCAATTTCCACCACATGCCCAGTCCGCAGCGATGCAATCTTACTGTCAGCACCATAGCCCGGATGATGACTGCCGATCGCACAGTACACCCAGCCATCCAGCCCCCACCGCAGCCCGTTCACACGCAGCTGCTGATTGCCCTCAAGGAATCCCAGAAACAGCGTTTGTCGAATATCGGCCACGCCGTCGCCGTCCGAGTCCGCCGCATAAAAGATCTCAGGTGCCGCCGTGACCAGCACCCCCTGCCCCCACGCAAGGACCCCATTCGGAAATGCCACGTTGTCCAAAAACACCTGGCTCGAATCATACTGGCCGTCGCCATTCGTATCCTGCAGCACACGAATCCGCCCGCCAGCAGCGCCGTTCCCGTCCATGCCCGAAGGATAATCGGCCATCTCGGCCACCCACAATCGCCCGTCCACACCCCAGTCTATCGCAACCGGATCCTGCACCAGCGGCTCAGCTGCCACCAGCTGCACCTCATATCCCTCACGCACCTCAATCAGAGACAGTGACTCCTGCGGACTGACCGGCTCGGAATCCGGCCGCGGCACCCGCTCACTGATCTGCTCTCCATGCTCAGCCTGCGCTGCCCGATAATGAGTCCCCGCATCGGTTGCCGACAGCACTCTGTCATACACAGCAAACTCATCAAGCCGCCCTTCCAGTCCATACAGCCCGTCACTGCGGCCACCCAGAAACAGTTCATCACCCGCACCAAATGTCGCAGCCAGTTCTCCGTCAATCTCCGGCTGCTCCGCACCGTCCAGCCACACTGTCACTCGCGAACCCTGACGCGCAAACACCACGTGATGCCACGTTCGCGGCTGCAATACAGTACGTCCCGCCAGCAACCCGCCAGCCTTGTTGCCATTGAACAGAATCAGCCGTCCGTCATTCCCCGCACTCTCATAATTGCCGCCTATCCCCAGGTGATCACCAGCTGCAGCCGCATCACCCGCCGGCCCCCGCGAAAAGAAATAACCGGTCACCGCCCTGTCACTGATCGGATAACCGTTCCACACCCAGCACTCCACCGTATAATCGGCCGGCAGATCCTGCCCGCCAGCACGCACACGACCTCCCGCAAACTGCACCGCACGATTGCCCCGCACCCCGGACTGCAAACCCGCACCACGCGGACCCGGCAAATAAAACGCCACTCCCGGCTCATAAATCGCCGCACGGCGAGGCTGCTGAACCGACGCTGAATCCGCGACCTGCCAGCCATCCGCGACCCGCTCAGAAACCGGCACACCCGCCAACTCACCCAGCCGCCAGTACGCCCACGGCAGTGAATACTCCACTGCCCCTGCATACGCATGCTGCTCGTCAGTGAATGGCTTCGCAGACGACCCGGATACCTGCTCCAGCAAACGAGTCAACACGGCTGTAATCTGAGGTTCCGCCTGCACTTCAAGTCCCGCAGTTCGCGCTGGCCACGTCGTATATCCCCCCAGCACATGCTGCTCAGGTGGCGGAATATAGCCTTCAGCACCATTTGCCAGTTCAATATTCATGGTGGCCGCCAGGGGACTGGAATGTTTCAGCTTGAGCCCCGTAATGCCAAACACTTCGTTCGGCAGCGCCGTAATCCCCAGATCACCAATCCGGATCGCCTGCAGCTTCAGCTCACGCTGCGGTTCCTCATGCAGATACAACTGCTCAAACGAATAAACCTCAGACCACCCGCGCGGCAGACGCTCGCCAACTTCCGCCGACAGCCTGCGAGCCCATTCCAGCCGATCCGCATCCGGCACACGTCTCTGCAGCAGCAGCCGCTCCTCAGACATCGCCAGATCTATGTCACTGCGCCAGCGAATCCCCCGCCACGCCTCAGCTGCCCGCTCGGCCACCTCTGTCACATACTGATCCAGATCATTCCTAACCGCAGGCCGACTGTAGTCCGGCCACATGCTGTCTCCGCTGGTCCCCTGAGACATCAGACCGACAAAACCACGAGCCTGATCCGTCGCGCCGATCAGTTCAGCAAATCGCTGACCAAAACGACCACAGAAATCAGCCGACACCAGCGGCGACCCATAGTAGTGCATGGCATAATTCGCCAGCACCGCCAGCGGTCGTCCATCCCGCAATCGCAAACCCAGCACTGTCAAATCCGTATCCGCCGGACCTGATGGACCCACATGATTTGCACTCTGGTAGCCAGGATGCATGTGCGCCCGCACATTCTGCACGCCAAACGGATCATTCATCGACATCCGATCCGAACGGAAAATCCAGCGCCGACAATGATTGTGCACATCATCAGTCACCACCGCCCAGCCCGCTTCCACCGGCTCCAGACGCTCATTCGCCTGTACAATGCTGCGCACAATTTGCGCAGGCAAAAACTCTGCATACCGCGGATCAACCCGACTGCCCAGACATGGCATTGCAGAAGGTGCAGAATGCGTGTGCGTCGCCGAAATCAGCATCCGCTCTTCAGGAATTCCAGTCAGCTGCGATGCCTGCTGCTTAGCGTCGTCCAGCAACTCGCGAGACAGCATCAGACTGTCCACTACCACAATCGCCAGCCGCATCGCCCCGTCGTCCAGCACCAGCGCCCGACTCATCAGCACGTCAGCCGAACGCTCGGCCGTACGCTCCTCCACCATCCCGTTCACGATCACCGGGAACTCAATCGGAGTCACATCAGCCTGAGCCGCGCCGGCCCGCAACTGGCCTGCCACGGAAACGTCGGAACACACCATCACCAGCAGCCAGCAGCCACAAAACAGTTCCCGCATACCGCACATCATCATACTCCCGCCCGACAGCCAGTTTCCAAAGCACACCGAGTATGGCTGCAGCATAACAAATTCTGCACCCCGATACATTCGCTCAACAATCGCCCGAAACCGACCGCTGTGTCAGCTCTGCCAGAACGGTCAAGGCCGCACATTTCCAGTGCCTCAGAAATTCCGCTAAGCTAAATTCCTTCTGCAGCTGAGCCGTCCACCAACTTTGACATTCCCAGGTACCAGGCAATGACTTCACACAGAATGCTCCTTCGACTGGCCCTCCCGCTGTTCATGTGTGCCGTCACCAGCGCGGTCGAGGCCACTGACTGGAGCATTCCACTTGCCGGAAACTCGTTTCGCACTGCACCGGAACCCGGCGGTCGCGGCCTGCGACGCAGTGCATCACTCGAATGGAACGACGCGCAGGACATCTGGTCCGTCTATTTCCACGTCAGTCAGCCGGCTGCGCTGAAGCTCAGCCTCGATGTCACCACGCAGGAGGCCTCTGAAATCACGGTCACCGCAGCCGATACCACATTCGCCGTTTCGCTGCCCGCAAAAAACTCCTTACCAGTCTCCATCGGTGAACTGCAGGTCAAACAGCCGGGCTACATCAGGCTCGACCTGCAGGGAAACAACCGCCGGGGAGCAACGTGGGGTAACTACAAAAACCTGCTAGTGCAGTCCGACACAGCGGATCTGAAACTGGACTTTGTTCGAGACAACAACGGAAACATGTTCTACTGGGGGCGTCGCGGACCCTCGGTCCATCTTGGATACACAGTCCCCCGCGATCTGCCACTTGAATATGCCTGCACAGAACTGACTGTGCCCGAAGGGCAGGACACCATTGGCTCCTACTTCATGGCCAACGGCTTCAGCGAAGGATATTTTGGCATGCAGGTGAACAGTGCCTCGGAACGCCGCATCCTGTTTTCAGTGTGGAGCCCCTTTCAGACGGACGATCCAAAGTCTATCCCTGCAGAGCAGCGAATCGTGACCCTCGCCAGCGGACCGGACGTCCACATCGGCGAATTTGGCAATGAAGGATCAGGCGGACAAAGCTACCTTATCCATCCGTGGAAGGCCGGCACTGTCTGCCGATTTCTGACTCGAGTCCAGCCGGACGCCGGCAACAACACGACAACCTATACCTGCTGGTTCAGTGATGCCGCCGATGGCACATGGAAATTGATTGCCAGCTTCCGCAGACCACAAACCAACACCACCCTCAAAGGCTTTCACTCGTTCCTCGAAAACTTTGATCCTAACACCGGACATATCACTCGCCGAGTCAAGTACGGGAACATCCACGTTCGCGATACCACGGGCCAGTGGCACTCGGTCACAAAAGCCCGCCTTACGGTAGATGCCACCGGTGACCAGCGTCATCGACTGGACTTCACCGGCGGTGTGGAAGGTTCACAATTTTACCTGCAGAACTGCGGCTTTTTTACAGCCACTGCAAAAGCCGGTGATCGTTTTGAAGTTCAAAACTCAACGAACCACCCGCCCGGACTTCCCGCAGCCAACTGATCGCTTCGCCACCAGCAACAGGTCCACACTGCTCTATTGCGCATGCCGAAATTCAGCATCACTGGCACCTCGACGCGCATACCAGGTCAGGGAAGGTCCGTGCGCCTTGCGAATCAGTTGCTGCAGACAAACTGCCTGCGGACCGGCAGGATTCAAAATGCACAGAAAATTTTGCCGCCAGTAATCCGGATGCGGCAGAAATTTGTTCAGCCGAGTGTAATCCAGACCATCTACGTTGACGTCGCCGCCAGGAAATAACTCCCGAAACGTCTCTGCTCGCACCCCCAGATTGACTCGTAATACACCCTCTCGATTCCGATCCGAACGATTATCGTAATCACTGCCCGAATTCGCCGTCGTTAGAAGTGGCATCCGATGATCTTCAACATAAAAATAGAATCGATAACCATATACTTCCGATGACTGCACATTCGGCAATGACTCAACGAAAGATTCCACCTGACACTGATCCACAGACCCCCCTCCGACAGCGGCAATCAAGCCAGCTCACTTCCCGAAGACCAAACACAACCCTTAAATCCTCGCATCTGAGCCCCCCAACTAGCAATCACGCACTGAGAGATTTCTAACACCAAAACTCCCTCTGCACTACAGCCACTGACCACTAAAACCCAATCGCCGCCCCGGTCGCATCCGCCGCCTCAGCCACACCCTCCCGCAGTAGCCAGTATCGACCCAAACCCAGCGATCCCCACGTCTGCGATTCACCCCACGGCCATCGCACCACCACACTCGTCATCGACTCGCTCGCACCCAGACCAATCAGCACCCGACAGTCACCACTCGACAGATAGCTGCCGCCTCCACGAATAAAGCGAGTCAGCCGGCGGTCACCAGTCTGCACAATCACCGTCGCTCCTGCCAGCGGACGATGCCCACGCCCCATTAGCTGCAGACCCAGCCACCGCCGATCACCACCCGACGGATTCACATCCCCCAGACGATTCCGCAACACCGCCACCGCGCTGTTACTGTGACTGACTACCAGATCCGGCCAGCCGTCGTTGTCCAGATCACCCGTCGCCAGTCCACGTCCCAGCGCCGTTCTCTGAAACCAGCCACCACCCCGCTGCGTCTCATCAGCGAACATCCGCCGACCATGCTTGTCGATGTTTCGCAGCAACACCGGACTCTGCCGCACTTCCGCTCCCACCGGATGCCGGACAACATGACCGTTCACAAACACCAGATCCTCCCAGCCGTCATTATCATAGTCCAAGAAGGAAGTCCCAAAACCCACATTCTGCCCCCCCAGACGCCCCACCCCCGCCGACTGAGACGCCCAGGCAAAACCTCCAGCACCCGCATTTCGATACAGCGCCGGCAGCTCACTCTCAAAATTGGTCACCCACAGTGACGCCCGCCCGCTGCCGTCATAGTCAGCCGCATCCACACCCATGCTGCCGTTGTATCGCCCGCTGTCATCAACCGAAACCCCCATTGCACGACCACACTCCCGAAACTGCCCATGGCCCTCGTTCAGAAATAACCAGTTCGCCGATGCATCGTTCGCCACATAAACATCCGGGCGACCGTCAGCATTTACATCCACCAGCACAACCCCCAGTGCCTTGCCCGCCTCCGCCGGCTGCAGACGGCCCCAATGGTCTTGATACACACCGCCCTCGTCACTGTACACAGACGAGGGCACCGCTGCAAAATTTTGCGGCGCACACACATCTCGCCCCTCTGACTTGCCCCGCAACAAACACTCGGGATCGTTCTGAAATGACCAGTCCACATAGCGACAGACAAACAGATCCGCACGACCGCGCCCCCATAAATCACCCGCCGCAACACTGGTGCTCCAGCGACCGTCTGTCAGGCCACTCTGCCGCGTGACATCCTGAAACCTGCTGCCGTCCTCGTTTCGATACAACACCAGCCCCCCATATCCGGATACCAGCAAATCCGGACGACCGTCCTGATCCCAGTCAAGTACCAAAGCCCCGTGCGAATAAAAACCGGCTCGGCTCAGGCCCGCCGCAATCGTCACATCACGAAATTTCATCTGACCCAGGTTGCGATACAACCTCCCCGGCAAACCTGCAATCCCATGAGCCGTGCGACTGGTAAACTTGCCTCCACCCGTGAAATACAAATCCAAAAGGCCGTCCCCGTCATAGTCCAGCAATGCCACCCCGCCACCCAGCGACTCCAGAATCGTGTAAAAATCGGCCTCCTCACCATTGGCATACGCAAAATCAACTCCCGCTGAAGCAGCCACGTCCTCAAACACCAACTCAGCCTTGCCGCTGCCCTCGGTCGCCACAACAGCCACTGCGCCCGCTGCAGGCATCCTTGACTGAACAACCTGATACCGCACACCAATTACTGTCAACAACACACAGCCAACAACCCAAATTAGAACTCCGCGCAGACTCATCGACCACCCCCCGCCTTGCCTCCACTCCCGGGTCCATTGATTCCACCGCGGTCAATTGAGTCGACCATCTGCCGATATCGCTCCGCTTCATCAGTTCGACCCGACAGCTGCAGACAGCGCGACAATGACAACAAGACCTCACGGTGAGCCGGTGCCCTCCGCTCCGCTTCTCGCATCCAGCGTTCAGCCTCTTCCAAACGTTCCTCATCCAGATCCAGACGCCCACGCTCAAGCATTACCAGCACGTCCTCCGGACGACGCTGCAGCAAGCCCTGCAGCAACTCAGCAGCTCGCCCCCCCTCACCCAGCTCCCGATAACAGGCCGACAGCCGCACCAGCACATCCCGGTTCTCCGGCTTCAAACCTCGCAGATGCTCAAGATGCTCCTGAGCCTCTGCCGGTCCGTACTGCAGCAGCAGCTCAGCCAGCTTCAAACGAGCTGTCTCGTTTCGCGGCTCCAGCTCCAGCGCACGCCGAAAATGGACAATCGCCACGTCCGGCAGACTGCGGCTCCACGCCAAATCCCCCTGCCACGACTCCAGCTTCGCCTGCTGCCACACAGGCCCGCCGGCAGCCAAACCCACAACCACACCCGTCTCGGCTTTCCACAACTCCACCATCTGCACAGCCAATGGCTCGTTGCCAACTCGAATTGCTCCGTCAATCAGAGCCTCCACGACATGCCGAAAATCACTCGCTGCCAGTCGCTCCTGACCAGCGACCAGCCATTCTGCCGTCTCATCCATCTCACCAGCTCGAAACCGCACCAAAACCCGCTCCAGCTCCCGTTCATCGCCATCCCGATCGGACAGTGCCCCCAGCAGCCGCTCGGCTGTCTCCCGATCACCGTCCAGCATCGCTGCTCGAACCTCCAGCAAAGTCGCCCCGGACCCCGGCAGCCAGGAATTCCGCACCCGCTCAAGCAGGCGTCGCCCGGAACTCAGCTCACGACGGTCCACCGCCAAAAATGCTGCCTCACGCACAAAAAACGTCTGCACAACAGTCACTGCCAGAACCGCCAGCACTGCTGCCACCAAAACCGTCCAGCGACTGCTCCAAACCCGCTGCTCACCCCACACCGTGTTCGCCTCCCCGCAGATTCCTGCGCACCAGCTACCTGCAACAGATCATCGCCACCGCAACGGTGCGCTGACCAATACCAGCAGTCCAGGGCTGATCGATGCCCGGCAACCGGCAATCAGCACCGCCAGCACCAGCAAAGCCTCGCCCAGACCCGCCATTGACCCAAAACAGCCTCGGTGTTCTGTCGGATACCACTTGACCGTTACCACCATTGACACCTGCAGCACATTCGCCACCAATGCGCTCAGCACACTTAATAACACTGAACTGACACCCAGCCAATGCCCCGATCTGGTGGCACTGATTGTCGAAACTCCATGGCAATCGCTGAGACACCCCCTAAACCGCTCATCAGCAGATCTCGACTCGCCGTCTGGCTCGAACCAGGCGTTCTCAAAGTTCGGTTCACACCGAACACACAAGCGGTCTGCAGAAGCATGGTCAAAGACGCATTCAGCAAACTCAGCAGCATGCGCAAAATCAGTCGCCAGGCAGTCACCCAGTCCAGCGGGCCTGACTTGACAGCCGACAACGCTTCCCCACGCCGACAGGGATTCTCAGTCATTCCATCACACCCCCTTGCAAGCACGCACCGCTTCCCTGAGCACCCACGGCACCAGATCTTCAGGAGAATCAGGCAACAAAGCAACCGAATTCCCCATTCTGATGCCGTATCTTCGCGTCCGTCAAACTCGTGACCCGGCCATCAGGCACCAATGCCCTTGCAAGACAAACATCCGTAAACCCTCAACCTAATCGCGTTTTTTCGGATACGACATCCGAATTTACAGTCGTAAACAGACACAACGTGGATGCAATCGAGTCACAATCTGCCAACAACAGCCGCATTTGGCTTTTTTTATTACCGATCCTTTAACGTGAAAATACAAGTTGTATTTTCCGCCCGCGGTACTTCGAAGAGCTCCGAAAAACACTCCGCAGATCCCCAGTCTGCGGACTCCTCGGACCACGCCAAACTGGTAAATCCACACTCGCTCGCCTCTTCCCGCAGTCGCACCTGTTCGACCTCGAATCACCCGCCAACCTGCCCAGACTCACCAACCCGGAACTCACGCTCAGCCGACTCTCCAGGCTCATCATCTTCGACGAAATCAGCTCAGACCTGACCTGAACTGTTCCCCATCCTCCGCGTACTTGCCGATCGCCCCTCAGCAGATGCCCAGTTCCTCATCCTCGGCAGCGCAGCACCACAACTCATTCGACACTCCTTAGAATCTCTCGCCGGACTCATTCAGTTTGTCGATCTGCACGGCTTCAACCTGTTCGAGACCGGACCAACCGCACTCGAGTCACTGTGGCTCCGCAGTGGCTTCCTTCGCTCCCTCCTCGCCGACAACGATGCCGACAGCACCGCTTGGCGCAAAGGCTTCGTCCGCACGTTCCTCGAACGTGACCTGCCCCAACTCGGCCTCCGCATCAAGCCCTCCGCCATGTGCCGCTTCTGGACCATGCTCGCACATCGACACGGACAAATCTGGAACTCCTCAGAACTGGCACGCTTCATGGCACTGTCCGACAAAACCGTTCGTCACTGGCTCAATGAACTCAGCCTCACCTTCATGGTTCGACAGCTTCAGCCGTGGTTCCAAAATCTCGGTAAACGATTCGTCAAGTCCCCCATAGTCTATCTGCGGGACTCCGGACTGCTGCATCACCTGCTCGGCCTGACCACTCACCGGCAGCTGCAGGGACATCCCGCAGCCGGGGCCTCATGGGAAGGCTTCGCACTCAAACAAATTCTGCACCTCCTGCGATCGGCAGACGCATGGTTCTACGCCACCCAGTCCGGCGTTAAACTGGACCTGTTCCTGCAGCACAACGGTCGCCGACTGGGCTTCGAATTCAAATACAACGAATTACCCCGCACCACCCGTTAAATGTGCATCGCGCTCGCCGACCTGCAACTCGATCACCTGTGGATCATCTGCCCCGGACAAGTTCCTACCCAAATCGATGAAAAAATCCCCGTCTGCGGACTCTCTGCCGCTGAATACCTGCGGCAAACAATCAGCTGACCGACAACAAACCACAAAAAAACGTGCCGCCGGATACCCCAGGCACGTTTTACCAATTGCCACAGCCAAAATGCCATCCCCTCGGTTGCACGCTGAACATTCGCCTAGTTAACCTCACGCACTGTCACTCAACCCTCCTGCTCACCTCACTGCCACCGGAACGCTCGCATGATACCCGCTTCACGCCGGCGACTCGGTCCGCCGCTCCTGACGTCAGCAATTACCACACTTCTGCCGTCGCTTTTGCTGACCATCGCCACCACCACCACCACAGCCAGCGCCGCCGCTGCCCAGACCTCAGACAGCCCCGCCGCCGATACCCGCACAACGGCAACAGCCAGCTACCCGGCCGTCAAAGCACTGCTTAAAGAACGCTGCTTCGCCTGCCACGGCAGCCTCAAACAGGAAGCCCAGCTCAGACTCGATACCGTCGCTGCAATGCAGACCGGTGGCTCCGACGGACCCGCCATCACCCCCGGTAATGCCCTCACAAGTCATCTTTTCCAGCGAGTCAGCAGCAGCGATCCCGCCATCCGTATGCCCCCCGAAGGTCGCCCTCTTGAACCCGCTCAGCTGCAGCTGTTGGAAGCATGGCTCAACGCCGGCTCAACACCCACGGCCAGCGACTTACCCGAACCCGATCCACTCGCACACTGGGCCTTCCAGCCACCCTCACGACAGCCCGGTTTCAGTTCCATCGACGATTTCGTCTCCGCCAAACTCGTCGCATCCAAACTTACGCCGCTGCCGCCCGCCGACAAACAAACGCTCCTGCGCCGCGCCTGCATCGACCTCATCGGACTTCCACCTACTCCACAGGAACTGTCAGACTTTCTCAATAACCCAGCACCCGATGCATTCCCACAGGCTGTCAATCGACTGCTTGACGATCCCCGCTACGGCGAACGCTGGGCCCGACACTGGATGGATGTCTGGCGCTATGCCGACTGGTACGGTCGCCGACACGTCCCCGATGTCTGGAACAGCGCACCCCAGATCTGGCGCTGGCGCGACTGGATCGTACACTCCCTGAATAAAGACCACGGCTACGACCGCATGCTGCAGGAAATGCTGGCCGCCGATGAATTTCGCCCCGGTGATGACCAGGCCGCGGCCGCCACCGGTTACCTCATTCGTAACTGGTATGCCCTCAACCCCAATGACTGGATGCGCAATATCGTCGAACACACCGGCAAAGCCTTTTTGGGACTGACCTTCAACTGCGCCCACTGCCACGACCACAAATACGATCCCATCGCACAGACTGACTACTTCCGCTTCCGAGCCTTCTTTGAACCTCTCTACATCCGCCAGGATCAATGGCCCGGACAGGCTGACCCCGGGCCCTTTCAGGACTACGACTACGGCAAACTCCGCACTATCCAGCGGCTCGGCATCGTTCGCGTTTTTGATAAACACCCCGACGCACCAACGTGGTTCTACACCGGCGGCGACGAACGCAATCGACAGGCCGATCGCGGCTCCGTCACTCCCGGTCTGCCCGCCTTCCTCAACCCCACAAATCGCTTCACGCCCCAGCCCATCCAGTTGCCGGTGCCGGCCTTCTACCCGGCAATGCGTCCTGCGCTCCTTGCCAGCAAACGCACCGAACTCCAGCAGATCGAACAAACCGCCCGCGACCTGCTCGCAAATACACCCGAGCCCGGCGCCGATCCCGCCCTTCACTCTGCCCTCGATGCTGCCACCGCCGCCTTCAGCGACGCCGCTGCAGCCGCCAGAAACAGTGGCACTCCCGGTGCCCTCGCAGGCCTCCAGTCACTGCACCTGACAGCCAACAGCGGCCGCCGCATCCTGCAGCACCGCCTGACCGCAATCCCAACCATCACTCAGGGCACCCAACTCCGCTTCCAACTCCTGCTGCTGCAAAACGCACACGTCAATTTTCAGCTTGCCAAAGATGTCGTCAAAGGTCTGACTGCCGGCTACATCGCGTTCGACAACAACAACATCATCACCTGGGCACCCGGTTCCGTTACCGACACCACAGTCGCTCGCTTTGATTTCGACGGCGGACAGCGACACTTCGAAATTCAGCTGAACTTCGATCCGGCCGCAGATCGCTGCCTGCTTACTGTTCACACGCTGCCCTCACACACCGTGCTTGCCGACCAACTTCCGGTGGCACTCAGCGGCTGGAACCCCGCCACACAGGCCAACCAGGCGATCAGCATCGATGCCCGCACTGGCAGCGCAGCCCTCATCGATGATCTGCACATCGTCGGCCCCGATGGCCAAGAACTGTACTCCTGCGACTTTGAATCTCCGGCCTTCGCTGCTGGCAGCGACGCAACTGGCAGCGCTGGCTGGGAAGTCTCAGCCTTCTCCACACCAGGAGGGATCTCCATTGTCTCCGCTACAGCCGCCAATCCAGCCCTGCTCACTCCATGGCAACAACTGGCCGCGGCTCAGGCCGCCATGGACCTGCAGCGGCTGCCGCATCGCACAGCCGCCGCCAAACTCGCAGCCGCTATCGCCCGCACAGCTGCCTGGGAAGCCCAACTGTCTGCCGACACGACTCGCCTGCACTCCGACACCACTGCCGCTGCCGGCAGCAATCTGCTCAGCCTCAACGCCACCGCCGTAACTTTGCAGGTTCAGGCCGATCTGCTCACCGCGGAAGCCGATCTGCTCACCGCTGAACTGAACCTCGCCTCAGCCCAGTCCCTCCCGGCTGACAACGCCGACCGCAGCAAACAACTGGAAACCGCCACCGCCAGCATCGCGACCGCCCGCTCCGCCGCCGAACAAGCTCGCGGCGCCTTTACCTCCGCCACCGCCACCCACTCACTCAAACCCCTGGGTCCCGAATATCCACGAACGAGCACGGGACGACGCAAAGCGCTGGCCGAATGGATCACCGACCGACAAAATCCACTGACCGCTCGAGTCGCTGCAAACTATGTGTGGCTCCACCATTTCCATGCCCCACTCGTCTCCACTGTCACCGACTTCGGCCGCAACGGAGCACCCCCGACACATCCCGAACTCCTCGACTGGCTGGCCGTGGAACTGATGGAATCCGGCTGGAGCATCAAGCATCTGCACCGACTAATCCTGAACAGCAGCACGTGGCAGCGAGCCAGTGCCACAACCAATCCACAGCTTCTCGCTGCTGCCGCCAGCGACCCGGAAAATCGACTGCTCTGGAAAATGAACACCGGCCGCATGGAAGCCGAGGTCGTCCGCGACAGCCTGCTCTATGTCGCCGGAAAACTGGATCCCACAGTCGGAGGCCAGGAACTGGAAAACTCCGACGCCCTCACAACATTTCGCCGCAGCCTGTACTATGCCGTCTACCCGGAACAGGGTGGCCGCAGCCCCCTCGGCGAACTCTTCGACGCCCCCGATCCACTGGACTGCTACCGCCGCACCAGCAGCATCGTACCACAACAGGCACTCGCACTGACCAACAGCGACCTTGTTCACACCGTCAGCTCCGCCGTCACCGTTCAAATCCTCGGTTCCACGCCCGACCTGACACCCGATGCCTTTATCCGACAGGCCTTTCTCAGCATCCTGTCACGGCGACCGCGAACACAGGAACTTGAGCTCTGCCGCGAATTTCTGCAGCAGGATACCCCCGAAGCCAGTCGGCTCAGTCTTGTCAAAGCTTTGCTCAGTCATCATGATTTCATCACTGTGCACTGATCCGCCATTTCAGAGAACCACGGACCATGACTTCCCAGCCGCCCCCTTCCACCTGCTTCCGGCGACGCGCGCTGCTGTCGGATTTAGGCATGGGTTTCACTGGACTGGCATTGGGGGCCATGCTGGCTGAAGATGGCATGGCCTCGGAAACCGAGCCGGTCGCAAAATCAAACAGCCCGTTACCGCCAGCCGGTCAGCAGCACCACACGGCTCAGGCCGACAGCGTGATCTGGATCTTTCTTTCCGGTGGCTACAGCCATATTGAAACGTTTGACCCCAAACCTGCGCTAAATAAGTATGCCGGCCTCACGTTCGACAAAACGCCCTTCGAAAATCCTGTCAATTCGCCATTACACAAAAAACGATTCCGCTCGGTGGCCGCCGAAGAAATCAATGTGCGGGATGTCTATCCCATCATCTACCCCATGCAGGTCGGCTGGAGACCCCGCGGTGACAGCGGAATTGAAATGACCGACTGGTGGCCGCACCTGGCTCAACAGGTGGACGAACTGTGTTTCGTGCGAAATATGTGGACCACAGACAACGACCACGCCGCCGAAAATCAGATTCATACGGGCCGACATCGACTCGACGAACAGCAGCCCAGCATCGGCGCCTGGGCTCACTACGGACTGGGTACTCTGAACGAAAATCTGCCGAAGTTTGTTGTGCTTGGAGGGCCCACACGGTCAGACACTCGGCTCTCCATCGACTCGCTGTACCTCGGACCGCAGCATGCCGGAGTTCCCATCGCACTCGATCCCGCCAATCCGCTGCCCTTCGGGAAACGTCAGGCACAGCAGACGTTTCAGCAGCAGCAGCGTGAGTACGAACTGATCGGTCGGCTTAATCAGTTGTCAGCGGTCGATTACCCGACAGATCAGAAATTGCTGGCTCGCATTCGAGCTTACGAGCTGGCGTTCCGCATGCAGGTCGCCGTACCTTCCGCCATCGACTTCACCCAGGAAACACAGCACACGCGACAACTGTACGGCCTTGATCAGGACAACACCAAGATCGCTGGCGAACGACTGCTGGCAGCACGCCGACTGGTGGAACAGGGTGTCCGATTCATTCAGGTGTTTCCTTCGCCCTACGGCGTCTGGGACTCGCACCAGAAGCTAAAAGACAACCACACGCGACTGTGTGCGACCGTTGACTTGCCAGTGGCCGGACTCATTCGCGACCTGCGACAGCGCGGCCTGCTGAATCGAACGCTCGTTGTCTTCTGCACGGAATTCGGCAGAACGCCGGGGCTTGAACAGCGCTCCGGCGGTGTCGATGGCCGCGATCATCATCCCAACGGGTTCACCATCTGGATGGCCGGTGCGGGGACTAAACGGGGCTATGTCCATGGTGCCACAGACGAACTTGGTTATCACGCTCTGGGCGAAGGCCATTATGTCACCGATCTTCATGCCACCACCCTGCACCTGCTGGGACTGGATAATCGTCAACTGCACTTCCCCGGCCGCAAACGGCTGGAAATTGACGACGGCAGCGTCATCCACGATGTCCTCACCTGATTCAACATCCTGAAAGAACCAGCTTCATGACATTTTGTCTCAGCACCTGTCTGGCAGCCTTTTGTGCGATTCTCTTGCTGGTTACCGACCGCACAGCTTCTGCTCAGGAAGTCGCCGGTGTCACGGTAACTCCCCACATGGTCTCTTCCGTCATGCGCTGGCGGCGTCCGGCAACCCCGGAACTGGGTGCACGAGTTGAACTTGTGCTCCGCAATTCCGGAGGTGAACCGCTGACAATTCGTCGGGACCAGCCGTGGACCTTTGACGGCAGCACTCCCGCACAACTGTTGGAGTCGCAGGACTGGGCGTGGCATGAAGCGCCTCAGGTCTGGACTGAAGAAACTGTTCAGCTGCCGCCGCAGGCTCTGACCGTCCTCCATTTCAACGGCCGCTCGGACAAATGGGCCGCCGGCACCACGCACACGCTGCAGATCGGTTCAGCTGGAAGAACGCTTGAATTTAAGCTGCTGCAGCCGAGGGTGTGGCTGCAGGACATCACATTTTTGGCAGTCGATGCATCGGGCCGCGTCCGCGACGGAGCAGTCACCGCCAACCAACTGGTGATCCACATTCGCCAGGCAGGTGCAGCACCAGACTCACTCAAAATTTCCGCCTGCAATCTCTGGCTGCCACCCGCCGACGGCAGTCAGCGATTCTTCACGCTGGCTCAGTCCCTGCCAGCCAGCCAGCTGCAGTTTTTCGGAGAAAAAATGGCACTGCAGGCAGCCGGAGGCTTTACCGCCAGCGTTAAGCCGCTGCAGCGACGCAACTGCCTCGTGGAAGTGCAGCTTGTTGCTGCTGATGGCAGCCTGCAGTCGCTCTGGGGCAGCCTGAAGATTCGCCCGGAGAACTTTGATATTAGCGGTGGCTGGATTCAGGAAGACATCAACGGTCGCAGTGCCCTTACGCTGGATCCGTATCGCCGCACCCTCGCCCGCATGCACATCAATGCGGGACAGATTGAAGAAGTTTCCGGATATACGGACAACCCTGAACTGTATCAGGCCACGCCCTTCAAACGGTTTAATCGGCTCAAAGATTTCGCACGCTATGATCGCGATGAAATGCTGCCGACCATTCACGCCGTGGAATTCATCGGCGAACCGCAGTATGGCGGTGGTCGCCCGGTTCCTCCACAGGAAGTTCACGGACTCCTGTCCCCCTACCGCGACAGCCGACTGCACACCTCTGTGACGCTTAGCGAAGAACGCACATGGAGATACTACGCCGGTCTTTCAGATCATCCCCATTACGATGCGTATCGCGTCATTGCGCCGGCGGCAGATGCATGGACCCGCTATGATCGCTGGAATGGCAAGTCGATCCGCTGGGGTGCCCCCCTCGAAACTATCGGCGAAATGACTCGCAGCCTGAGGGAACTGAATCGCCCGCGAGCGATCGCGTACTGGTCTCAGGGAGCCCACGCCGGCTGGGGCGGCTTCCTCAGTCCGCGTCGCGGTTCTCCCACCCCAGATGAACTGAGGGCTCAGGCATGGCATGCACTGGCCGCCCGCATCACCTCACTCTATTGGTTCAACCTCAGTTGCAAATCTCTCCTCAGGTTCCCGGACCTGATTCAGCCAGTTACCGCAGTGAATCGAGAAATCCGCCTGCTGGACGAACTGCTGCTCAGATCCACGGCACTGCACCATCAGACGCTGAACGCTGCAGATCAGCCGGATTGGGAAATCAGCGTTCTTGCTGCCCCCGACGCTGCCATCTTCGTTGTGCATGACGTGAGTTATGGGATCGATGAGAAAACCAATACCTTCAGTTTTCGCAAACGGCAGGGTGCGTGGAACTTTCCTCGACCAGAATGGTTGCCAGTGGCCGCCCGGCTGTTCCGTGTCGATGCCAGTGGCACACATGACGTCCAGGGCACAGTCGGCGACACGGTGCACATTCAGGACGAAGTGAACGTCGCCGGTATCTACATTGCTACCTCAGATTCAACACTCCGCCAAAACCTGCAGACCAAACTGCAAACCCTGCTCGCTCGGGAAACCGCTCTGCAATTCGATCCCGGCAACAATCCCGCAGATCTGCAGCACCTCCGCGATGCAGCAAAATAACGACCATCACCGACTTCCGTACTCCGGACACCGCCCGCCTAAATTGTGTATTCCGGCTCAGGCTCCGGCACAAACACTCGAGCTGTTCGGGTCCGCACCAAAACCTGATCCCCGGAACGTAACTGCAGCACGTCTGCACGCTCACGCACCAGACCCACATTCAGCTCAACACCATATCCCTCAGCCAGCACTCGCACACGCACCAAAGAGCCAGCCGGAGTCACCTGCAGCACCTTTGCCAGCAGTCCACCCTGCCCCGGCTGTCGGTCCAGCACCAGTTCATGCGGCCGCATGTAGGCCGTGGCGTTTCGGGGGTCATCGCGAGTATATCCCGTGTACTCCATGCTAAACGGCCCGGTCTCCAGACGACCGGCGGTCACACGGCCATGAAACACATTCACGTTCCCCAAAAAGTCAATCACAAAGCTGGTGGTCGGATGATCAAACACTTCCTGCGGCAACCCGTCTGCTTGATCCGCCCCTGATTCAGCAAGTTACCGCTGTGAATCGAGAAATCCGCCTGCTGGACGAACTGCTGCTCAGATCCACGGCACTGCACCATCAGACGCTGAACGCTGCAGATCAGCCGCGAGGCTCCTGACGCACTCCCGCGTCCAAAGCACCGCATGGCTCGTCCAGCAGCAGCCTTTGAGGCCGCACGGCCAGAGCCCGCACGAAAACCACTCGCTGACGCTGCCCACCCGACAATTCAGACGGCAGACGTCGCCCCAGACCCTCCAGACGAACCAGCCTGAGCAGTTCCTGCACTCGAGTCGTTCCTTCAAACGCCGGTGCCCAACAAACTCGCAGAACAAACGCAATGTTCTGTGCGACTGTTATGTGACGAGACAGCACATAATGCTGGAACACAAACCCAACTCCGCGTTCCCGAGTTGCCTGGTCCGTGACATCACGGTGGTCAAACAGCACCTCGCCAGCATCCGCAGACTCAAGACCCGCAACAATGTCGTCCTGCCCGACCCCGATGGGCCCAGCAGCGCAGTCAGACTGCTTGCAGGCACCCGCAGGTCCACACCCGACAATGCCTGAATGTTCCCAAAACGAAGGCTGAACCGAAAATTCTGATCGACTTCGCTTAACCCTCCTGCCCACACTGCTTAGACCGATGATGTGTCCAGTGCTCCAGACCCCACGCCAGCCCCGGCGTCATCGGCGTTATCAAAGTCATCACCGAGAACACAGCGAAAAAAGCCGGATTGTTGTACTCCTGAAACATCTTCAGCGATTCTTAATCCATGCCACCGTCCGACCATCACTCTCCATCTACAACACCACCAGTGACATCGATCGTCTTCCAGATGCAGTCCGCGTCATTACCACAAACCACTGAACGTTCAACAAAAAAACCGCCATGTTATTCACAGGGCGGCTCGTAATCGCTTCAATTCAGCCTGAACGCACAGGCCAATGCCCGCTTACTCCGGAAGTCGCGATCCAGACACCGCCGGAAATTCACCAGAACACGCCCGCATGAATTCCACAAGATCCACCTTCTGAGCTGCCGTCAGCTTCAATGGCACCATCTTGTCACTCAGCCATTTGTTCTTGTGACCACCCTTCACATAGTGCTCAACAACGTCCTCCAGAGTCAGCAGACTGCCGTCGTGCATGTATGGCGCCGAATGAGCCACGTTGCGGATCGTCGGAGTCTTAAAGGCTCCCTTGTCCTTCTCAACCTTCGTCACTACGTAACGACCATAATCAGGCTCTTTTGACTCCATGCCAATACCCAGATTGTGATACTGCTCGTCAGCCAGATTCGCACCCACGTGACAGTTGCTGCAGCCGACTTCCTTGCTGAAAAACAACGCCATGCCACGCAAAGCGCTGTCAGACATCGGGTGAGCCTCAGCGCCGCCCTTCGCTGACTCGTAGTCGGCTTTCGTCACCTCGTCGTCCAGCACGTCTTGCAAATCGTCTCCACTCAGCCCCGCAAACTTCGACCACGCCTCCTGATAGTCGTAAGGAGCAGGACCAGTAACCAGCACTCGCTCAAACGCCGCAATAGCCTTTCCAACATTGTCAATCGTCACGCCAGCCTCACAGTCGCGCACTTCTTCCGGTTCACCAGGGAAGATCTTCCCGAACTGCAGAACATATGACGGAATGCCCTTCAAAGTCTTAACCGCATTCTCATGAGTATTCCCCATCTCAATGCCAGCCTGAATCGGACCGACTGCCTGCGCCTCAAGTGAACCCGCACGGCCATCCCAAAACTGAGCGTCACTCAGAATACGATTGTAACTAATCGGCGAATTCCGCCCGCCCTTCGCACCGCCAATGCCAATGCCCGTCGGAGTGTGCCGGGAATAACCCTCCTGCGGATGATGACACGATGCACAACTCACCGTGTTGTCCTTCGACAGTCGAGTATCAAAGTACAGCTGACGTCCCAGTTCTATCTTCGCTCGAGTCAGCGGGTTCTTCTCCAGACCCTTCATCTGCGCCTGACCAAGTGCCAGACCCAGCGGCAACTGCACGTCCAGAACCTCATGATTCTTCGCCTCACCCAGCCACGCCGTCACCTGCTCAACAGTCAGCGGCCCCGTACCCGGAATCCCTGCCGTCAGCGACGCGTCGCTACCCAAAACCACCTTCTCCGCCGCCTGCACACCCGACAGTGCCAACGACGCCAGGCCCAGCGCGATGCACACCGTCAGTCTGATCGCCTTCATCACAAACTCCCAGTAAGAGGACTTTATTGTCTTCAATTCTTCGGCCAGCCAGCAGCCACGCAGGCAGACATCCCGGCCCGGCTGTGCATTCTAGACTATCGAATGGTTCCTGCCAGTTCCCCAAACCGCCATTCTCCGCCAGTAAAGATACACAGCCAGTAAACCGCCGCCGAGATTATCCCACTCTTAGAATTCACAAGACGAAACTGCTGGTTATTGCAAATGACTGCCGCTCTGGCCACACCGATCCGCTAACAACTGCGTCAGCTGCATCGCGAACTGGCCACGCGACACCACCTCCCCAAAGCCACACTCCCGCGCCGCATCCAGCCGCGCCACGTGCACATGCGGACCAAACGCTATCGCACGCCGCAACACAGCGTCCCCACAAACGCCGGACAACTCAGCCAGATCAACAGATGACGACAGATCAACACACAAAATCAAACCCGGTACCTCGACATGCACAACCACTTCTACAACCGCACGCACACTGCGAAAACCCAGTCCCAGTATCGCCGCCGAACCGCTGACACTGCTCAACAGCATCAGGTCCGTGGAATACAACATAACGAGGGCCCCGCTTCCGCCACCCGCCAGCTCCCCCATACCACCGCCCCCCAAAAAAACACAGTCACAATTCCGGCAGAGCCAGTCACCCCCAAGGGCAACTCTCGGTGCCCGCAATACTCATGAACCACTCCGCTTCCCCTGTCTCCCTTCATGATCATGCGAGTGGTCATGCGAATGATCATGCGAATGATCATGCGAATGGTCGTGCGAATGGTCGTGCGAGTCAGTCTGCTCAGCCCGAGCGGCCCCGCCCGCCATCGTCCACGCAGCCTCAGCAGCACGATAGACGTCCCGCAACGCAATACCGGCACCGGCCGCCACCGCAGCACATGAATCAAATTCCGGCGCAAAAGTCTCCATTGCATCCGCACCCCAGCCGCGTTTACCGAGCACCGGGCCCCAGACAGTCTGCACCGTCACCTGCTCACGCTGCCGTATCGAACGCTCAAGCTGCAGCCTCCGCACCCCCAGCGTTCCCGTCTCCCTGAATAATACCGCCTCAAGCTCCGCCACCGTCGCCGGTCGACACAGACAACTGATGATCACCCCTGGTCGCCCCTTTTTCATCTGCACAGGAGTCACCCAGAGATCCAGCGCACCAACCGCGGTCAGCCGCTCCCGCACGTAGCCCACAAACTCGCCCGAAACATCGTCCAGCGTCGTCTCCAGCAGCGTCACCGTTTCCTGCTGCACGGCAGCAGCCGTCGTCCCCACAAAAATCCGCAGCACATTTGCTCGCTGCGAAAAGGTCATGGTTCCGCAGCCACAGCCGATCGCCTCGATCGTCAGCGCCGGTAACGGTCCAAAACTGTCGGCCAGAACCTTGACAATCGCCGCTCCCGTCGGAGTCGTCAGTTCGGCATCCAGTGGCACTGCGGCAAGCGGAATTCCCTTGAGAATCTCGGCAGTTCCCGGAGTTGGCACAGGGCAAATCCCATGATCAATGCGCACAAATCCACGGCCTGGCGGTACCGCGTTGCAGACCACTCGATCAATCTTCAGCAGATCAAACGCGACCGCCGTACCCACGATGTCCACAATCGAATCAATCGCCCCCACCTCGTGAAAATGAATCGTCTCCACAGAAACATCGTGCACCCGCGACTCAGCTTCCGCTATCACCTGAAACATTTGCAGAGCCAGGGATTTCTGCCGAACCGTCAGAGCCGATCGATCAACGATCGCCCGAATATCAGCCAAATGTCGATGCGCATGCTGCTCCGGATGATCCACCATCGCCTGCAGTGACCGAAAGCCTCCCTTAATTACAGTCTCCAGACGCAGCCGCACGTCGGGCAGCCCGAGCGACTGAATCGCACTGCGCACCACCTGCGGATCTGCTCCGGCATCGATCAATGCTGCCAAAGTCATGTCACCGCTGATTCCCGTCGCACATTCAAGCCAGGCAGTACGCATTACGACACCACTTTCGTCCCGCAAAAAAAGAAACCCGGCCACCTGCGACGGCCGGGTCCGAATCGTTCAATCGGCCTGCTGAATTCCGGTCACTTTTTGACTGCACCCTGAGCCCGAATGCGATCCAGCGCTGATCCTGTCAGCGGAGCCACAGCGGGCGGAGCCACAGGGGCAGCAGCCGCCGGAGCAGGCTCTGCTGCACCAGCCGATTCTGACTCAGCCGCCGGCTTCTTCGCCGCTCGAATTTTGTCCAGCGGAGATCCTCCGGCTGCCGTCGATGCAGCCGTCGCCCCCGGCGCAGCCGCTGGCTTGCTTCCCGCTGCGCGGATCTTGTCCAGCGGCGAACCGCCCGCTGCCGGTGCAGCAGCAGCCACCGGCTTACCCGCAGCCGCTCGAATCTTGTCCATCGCAGATCCGCCAGTCGCCGCCGGTGCAGCAGCCGCCGCCGGAGCCGCAGCGGACGCCTTGGCAGGCTTCTCAGCTTTCTCTGCCGCCACAGCTTTCGGTCGAGGCCCGTCGACAACCGTCAGGAATCCCGGGTCGATGTCGTACCAGCCAATGTCGATGCCGTTGTCGAACTCCACCAGCGCTCGACAGTTCATGTTCACTGTTCGCACCTTGCCCGTCAGCAAGGCAAAGCGTTTGAGTTCCGGCGAGGTCGCAGAAACCACAACCCACCTGTCAGTCAGTTCAGTCTTCAGTTGTTCAGCCCGGTCAATCAGTGACACAGCCCGTTTCCTGTCAGTCAGCATTCTGTCAGCACAGCCGGGTCCGCCACAGGCCACTTGGGCAAACGCTGTTGCCAGCGATTGCGATTCCTGGTGCTCCCACGAATCGCATTGTGGGAAATTGGGCGATGTCTTTCAAGCCGCGAATGCCAGCAGGGCAATGCTCTCCCACTGTCCGGAGCCTTCTGAGGGAGCACCCCGGAAAACCAGCGTTTCCGGATGCAGCCCGCCCCCGAATCTGCTACAACACCCGCTGCGAACCGTTTCCGACTTTCTACGGCAAATCTCATGGCTACCCCCAAAGTCTGCGTCCTCCGCGCACCAGGCACGAACTGCGACATCGAAACAGCCTGGGCTTTTGAACTCGCCGGAGCACAGCCCGAACGGCTGCACCTCAATCGACTGCTGGAACACCCGGCCAGACTGGCCGAATTCCAGATTCTCTGCATCCCCGGCGGTTTCAGCTACGGCGATGACCTCGGCGCCGGCATCATCTTTTCCCGGCAGCTCCGTGGCCAGCTGAATGACGCCATCCGACGGTTCCTCACCGCTGATAAACTGGTGCTGGGAATCTGCAACGGCTTCCAGACCATTCTCAAAGCTGGACTGCTCATGCGTCGCGGTGTCGAATCGGCCGAGATCAGCGGCCTCGAATCCGAAGTGACACTCACATGGAACAGTAACGGACGCTACACCGATCGCTGGGTCCGACTCAAAGTCGCCTCCAGCAACAGCGCGTTTCTGCGAGATATCGATGAATTCGACGTCCCCATCGCACACGCCGAAGGTCGCATCGCCGTTCGCCAGCCGGAATTGCTCCAGCAGCTCCGCCAAAATCAACAAATCGCGCTGTGCTACTGGTCCCCCCGCGCCGCACAGCTGGCAGCCACCTCCGGTGATCCAACCAACATCGGTCTCCTCCCGGAACCCGAAAATCCCAATGGATCGCTCGCAAATATCGCCGGACTGTGCGACGAAACCGGAAAAGTCCTCGGACTCATGCCACACCCCGAACGATTCCTCTTTGCCACACAACACCCGCACTGGACCCGCAAAGGACTCCGCGGTGAAGGTGATGGCATTCGTATCTTCCGGAACGCCGTCACGTGGTTCGCCTGATGCAGTCCGCAATACCAGCCTCCACCAGCCGAGGCCTCTACGGGTTCAGCCGCCACCTGCCGCTCCTGCTGGTCGCTCTCCTGAACTGGTCCCAGGTCACGCAGGCACAGCAAGAAAATATCCGTAACCTGCGGCTCCACCAGATCCAGCTCATCGGAACTCATAACAGCTACCACATCGCGCCGCATAAATCCGTCGCACAACTTATCCAGCTCGCAGGTAAATCCGTCCTGCAGGGTATCGAATACACCCACAGGCCGCTGCCCGAACAACTGCGGCAACTCCAGGTGCGACAGCTGGAACTGGACCTCTTCGCTGACCCCCGGGGGGGGCTTTTTGCCACTCCGCTTGCCCGCAGTCTGCTCACCACCAGCGGCCAGGATCCTGGACCAGATCCCAATTCCGATGGCAGCCTTAGTCAGCCCGGCATCAAAATTCTTCACGCCGCCGGTTTCGATTACGGCACCAGGGTCACCACACTGAAAGCCGCCCTGCAGCAGATTCGACAGTGGTCACAGTCAGCACCACAGCATCTGCCAGTCATGATCCTGCTGGAACTCAAGGAATCCGTTCCCAATCCACCCGGAGTACAGCTCGTGCCCTGGGACACCACACGACTGCAGGAACTGGATCAGCTGATACTGCAGGAATTTCCACCCGACACCATGCTCAAACCCGCCGACCTCCGCGAGGCCGGTGACCCCACGATCCGAGACGCAGTCCTCAGACACGGCTGGCCCAGACTGCGGGACTGCAAAGGTAAGGTGTTCTTCTGTCTCGATAACGAAGGATCATGGGTACACCGATATCTCGCCGCCCAGTCCGACACCGCACAAGCACCGCTGTTCGTCTCCGCCGACACCAGCCACCCTCTCGCAGCCTGGTTCAAATGCAATGACCCCGTCAGCCAATTCGACGAAATACAGCAACTGGTGAAACAAGGCTTCCTCATCCGCACACGCGCTGACGCCGACACCACACAGGCCCGCCAAAACAATACCTCCAGACGAGACAAAGCGTTCGCCAGCGGGGCTCAGTATATCAGTACCGATTTCCCGGAACCCAGCCCTGCGTTCTCAGACTACTGCGTCCGCTGGCCCGCTCAGGCACCAGCTCGCATCAGCCCCCTGTTTCCACAAATTACCACACGCCCTGCAGCCGCCGACTGGGAATCCCCGGACGGCAGAAACTAAACTGCACTCAATCAAATATCAGTCAACAACAGACAGCCACCCGGCTGCCTGACAGGAAACCCCTCAGATGTGGTCCATGCACGGAAAAGTAGCCGTCGTCTCAGGTGCCGCTCAGGGCCTCGGAAAGGCCACCGCACTCGCACTCGCCGAAGCCGGTGCTGACCTCGTCCTGATCGATCGAAATCTCGCTGCTGCACAACAGACAGAACAGCAAATCAAGGCACTGGGACGTCACACTCTTGTGTCCTGCTGCAATGTTTCAGACCCCCAGTCCATCGCCGAACTCTTTCAGACCATCGACAGCCAGTTCAGCTCCGTCGATTTCCTCGGAAACATCGCCGGCGACGGCTGCCTCGCCAGACCCGAAGATCTCACCATCGAAGACCTGCAGAAAGTACTCCAAAACCTCGTCGTTGGACGCTTTGCCATGTGCCAGCAGGCCGGTCGACGCATGCTCAGACAGGGCAAAGGATCCATCATGAATATCGGATCGCTCGCCAGCAGCACAGCGCTTGGCCGTGGCCACATCGCCTACAGCATGGCCATGGGTGCCGTCATTCAAATGACCCGCGAACTCAGCACCGAATGGGCACACCGCGGCGTTCGAGTCAACTGCGTGACACCCGCTCAGGTCGTCAACCCCAGCCTCCAGGCTCGCATGATCGATGACCCGCTCCTCGAATCACGATTCCTCAAAGGTATCCCCGCCAATCGACTCGGACAGCCCGACGATATCCGCGGCATCGCACTGCTGCTGGCCTCAGATGCATCCTCATGGATTACAGGAGCCATCATTCCGCTCGATGGCGGAAACATGGCCATGAACGCCGGAGCCACCCCAGGACACCAGTTGGACAAAGTCCAGTCCTTCAGTCCCAAAAACTAAATCCGCACCGCAATCTGCCCGACTTCACACCATCTTGCAATCCCAGCTAAATACCTCGCCCCCCCTTCCGAATCTCCCCCCGCTCCGCTCGCTCCCGCTCCGCTCGCACCAGCTCCAGACGCCGACGACGACCACTCCTGCTGAAACGATTGGCAAAATCAATCAGCCACGGCGCCAGCCGATTCAACAACGACAAACCATGCGCCATCGGCGTCACTAAAACCGTGCGACGATCTCGCAGTATTCCTCGCAGCGTCGCCGCAGCGACCTGGTCCGCCGTCGCACACAGCCACGCCGGGGGCTGCGGTACTCGAACACCACTGCGCAACGATTGCCCCGAATCATACAAACTTGTACGCACCGGACCCGGACAAATCGCCGTCACACCCACTCCCTTGCGACCATACTCCGCCCGCAAGGCCTCCGTATACCCCACCAGCCCAAACTTGCTCGTGTGATACGCCGCCAGACGGCCTCCCGCCACCAGGCCCGAGATACTGCACATGTTCACAATGTGAGGATCCTCACGCAGCAACAAATGCGGCAATAACTGTTGAGTAATCCGGATCGGAGACAGCAGATTGATGCTCAGCAGCCAGTCCCACTGCCCCTGAGACATCTGGTCCGTCGGCCCATAACAGCAAACTCCCGCATTGTTGATCAGCAAATCAATCCCGCCCGTCCGCTCCAGCGCACTCAGCACCACACCATCCACCGCGGCGGCATCCGACAAATCACACACAGCTACCAGCACCCGCACTCCACTTCCCGATAATTCCGCCTGCAACCGCTCAAGCCCCGTCGCATCCCGATCCACCAAAAACAAATCACACCCCGCAGACGCCAAAGCCCGAGCCAGCGCGTGACCAATGCCCGCTGCTGCCCCCGTCAGAAATGCCGTCCGACCCGCCAGTGTTTTCATCACCCAACCTCTGCCCGTCAGAACGTCAGCACCTGCCACAAACCTGAATAATCATCCGTCCAGCGCAAGACCCGATCACCGTCTGACGGCAGCGTCGCCGCACTCTCAATCGCCGGATCCTCCAGCACTGCCGAATTTTCCGTCAGCAAAAACCACGTCGAACAGAAGACACCCGTCGTATCATCATCGCCGTTTGAAACCTCAATTGCCCGCCACCCCAAATGCTCAGCCATCCCACGCGCCACCGGAGCCAGATCCAGAAAACGATTGGATATGTGCACCGCCAGTACCCCGCCACGACGCAAATGACGACGATAAATCTCAGCACACTCCGTCGTCAGCAAATGCACCGGTATCGCATCACTGCTAAATGCATCAATTGCCAGCACATCAAACTGATGAGAACCAACTGCTGCCGCCAGTTCATGCTCCAGCATAATCCGCGCATCACCCAGCACCACCGTCTTTTCCGCTTCACTGTCCGCCAGATAGGTAAACACACCCTTCGTCGATAACTCCAAAACGTCCGGGTTGATCTCATAAAAACGGAACATATCCCCCTTGCGACCAAACGCCGCAATCGTACCCGTACCAAGGCCGACCACCCCGACCTTCAGACCGTGCCCGTCGCCCACTTTCGCCTGCGCGCGAGCCGACTGGATGGCCAGACCCAGCCCGCTGACATAACCATAATACGTCGTCGGCTGCCGACACCAATACTCATCCTCAAACTGAAATCCATGCCGGATTTGACCATGCGTCAACGAGACCTTCGACGGAAGCAAATTGCCCTCCGCGTCGTACTCGCCCTCACCCTCGGCCCCATAACGCTTCACCCGCAGTACACCATAAAAATTCCGTGACACCGCCACCACATTCCCCTGACTCGCATCCGCCTCGCAAATCTCCCACAGCCGCAGCACCAGCACCAGCAGCAAAGTTGCCCCAGGAACCACTAAAAACAACCCAAGCTCAGGCTTCCCGCGACCCCGAAATCCACGCGCCGCAACATCCAGCAACACCCCAGACATTGCCGTGTACACCAGCGCCAGAATCGTCTGCTTCACCGCCAGTTCAATCGACGCCGCACCCAGCAGCAGCAAAGTTGCCGCCACCCCGCCACACAGCAGTGAATACAGAGCACGCATCCGCGGCGTACCGCGTGAAAATGCCCAGTAATTCACGATTGAAACCAGTATCGGCAGGACAGCACCCGCCACACACTTCCGCAGCAGCACCGACTGCAGCAACACCCGACCAAAACCGCCCCCGCCAACAACACCCTCCTCAAAGGCCGCCGGAGCCTGCCACCACACAAAACCCAACAGCCACACCAGTTCCAGCAGCCCCAGTGCGGCCCACAACAAAGTCACCCTGACAAATCTCTCCTGCAGCAAACTCGTCACCAGCAGGCCAACAGTCAGCAGGCAGCCAAACCCCGACACCAGCATCGTCCAGTCCGCATCCGACAGATTCTTGGCTACAGGCCTCAAAAACCAGCCCGACTCAATTACCAGCTGAGCAGCCGCGGCAGACGCCAGCACCCAAAAATGCAGCCGCGGCATCAACAGCCAGACACGCTGACAAACCATTGCCAAAAACACCGCTGCAGCCACCAGCGCCAGCCCCGAATGGTATTCGTAGTAACCGGAAAACAAACGCGGTGCACCGAAAGCCACAAACAGTCCACCCAACGCACCGCCAGCGGAAATCACCACAAAATACAACGTCAGCCACCGCGCAGCCGGACGCAGCCCATACAACTCACCATGACAACACATACACCCCGCGAACAACACTGTCGAAAACACCGCAATCTGCAGAACAAGCCCCGCATCCGCACCGCCCAGCAGCACGTCACTTACCACCGGACACCCCAGCACCAGCAACACCGCAAACACGCTGCGGTTATACCAGCGAGGACTGTCAAAACACAAAATAAACGACAACAAATACAGACTGAGCGGCAGAATCCAGAGAAATGGCACTGTCGCCACATCAATGCACAATTGATTCGTCGTTGCCAAAAACATCACCGAGCTAGCAGCTGACAGCAACAGCCACAAACCCATCGTCAGCAGCGGAGGACGCGGAGTCCGTTCGTCAGCCACTGTCCGCGAAGACACCACCCGCTCAACACCCGACTCAACACCGCCCGCGATCAAAACCCGCCCGAGTCGCCAGACCGGCACACCACACAGCGCCGCCAGTACCACATAGGCCACATACAGCACACTCCACGACAACACCTGGCCGCGCAATGTCAGCACCGGCTCGAACACAAACGGATAACTCAACAGCGCCAGCAACGACCCCACATTCGACAATGCGTACAGCCGCCACGGGGATGTACCCGGATTCGTCCACGTAAACCACCGCTGCATGAGCGGACCAGTCGTTGCCAGCACGAAATACGGTGCTCCCACTGTCGCTCCCAGAAGCAGCAGAATACGCGACAAAGGAGACTCACCGGCCGTCGGCTTCCACATGACGTCAGGAGCAATCGGGAGCCACAAAAGTGACACCAGCACCAGCACACTGTGCACCTGCACCTGACGACAAGCCGACAGGCGAGACGTCAGCAAATGCGAATACAAATATCCGCCCAGCAGCAAAATCTGGAAAAACAGCATGCACGCCGTCCAGATCGATGGCCCCCCGCCAAACCAGGGCAAAATGTAACGCCCCGTCAGCGGCTGCACCTGAAACAACAAAAAAGCACTCAAAAAAATCGTAACCGCAAAACGAAACATACACACCTTTCCGGGGAAGATACCACAGTATAGCCGCAAATCAGCCACCCCCCGCAAGTCCAGTGCCGCTAAAACTGCCCCCCTGCGCCAGCAAGATACAATTCCAAAAAAACTCGACCAGCCCTGACTTTTCCCGCCAGGATCCCGCACCCCGCTGCGAACGAAACATGTGTTCTGCTGTTTCGGGAAATTCCATATCCGGCTGACCTTGACCGAAATGCAGATTCTCACAGAATGTCATCCTAACTCCTAGCGGTTGATCCATCAGTAGCCTCGACCGCCTCCTGCCAGTTCCTCTTCGCTCGCAAAGGATCCTTCATGTTGCTGGCTCGTTTCCGAAATTCGCTGCTCACCACCACCCTGATGCTCAGCGCCTTCGTCGCCTCCGCACAGGCACAGACTTCCTCCGGTTCGCGGATCACCGCCAGCCAGATTCTTCCTCGAGACACCTACCTGTTCCTGAACATCACCAGCGTCGCTGACCTCAAAAGCCAGGCAGTCCAGTCCGCCATCGGTCAGATGATTGCTGATCCTGCGATGGACAACTTCCGCAGCAGCATCGTCGGTGCAGTTGGTGGCGAGGTTGCTGAGGGTGCCGCAAACATCCAGGCCGCTCTCGGCCTGAGCGCTGAAGAACTGCTGTCAATCCCCACCGGCGAGATGACCATCGCCTTTTCAAAAGCCCCCCCCAATCGCATGGGCGTCGTGCTTTATATGGACTACGGTGATCACGAAGCACAGCTGAAAAGCCTGCTCGACAAGGCACTGCCCGCACTCCAGAACAGCCCGGTCCTCGAGGCCGCTGATGTCGAACATGACGGTACTACCATCACGATGTTCAAAAACACCTCCGAATCCGCACAGGCCACGCCCCTCGCAAAAGAATTCGGCTGGTTCCTGAAGGATTCTCGCATGGTCGTGTCCAACAGCAGCACGCTGCTGAAACTGGCACTCGACAACTGGGACGGCTCAGCTGAAAAAACCTTCGCCAAAAACGAAAGCTGGAGCTACATCCTCGAAAAAACGGAAACGAGGCGAGGCAATGGCATCGCCACCGTCTATTTCGACCCCATCGGCCTGTTCACTCAGCTCGTCCAGACCGGCTCACTCGGTGAAGCCGGACTCCAGGCAGGCATGGCCATCTCCGTGTTCCCGATGCTCGGCCTGAACCAGTTCAAAGGACTCGGTGGCACCATCGAACTCAACCCAGTGGGCTACGAATCCAGCCAGCAGCTAATGTTCTTCGCTGAACAGCCACCCACTATGCTCATGCAAATGTTCCAGCTCAGCGACGTCGAGAAAACTCCGCCGTCATGGGTCAAGGAAAACGTCACCTCATGGACCGCCACTCACTGGAAAGTGGAAGAATCCTACAAAACTGTCGAAATGATGGTCGACATGTTTCAGGGCCCAGGCTCGCTGGCACGCATGATCGATGAAGCAGCCGATCGTGACCCAGGTATCCATGTGAAGGAAGACATCATTGACCAACTCGACGGACACCTGCAATTTGTCTCCGCCGCCGGAAGTTCCTCCAACATTGCCGAAGCCAACGACATGCTGATCGGCGTTGGCTGCAAAGACACTGCAAAAATGACACAGCTGCTCACCACCATCGCAGCCACCCCCGGGTTCCCCGCCGTAGAACGCGATATCAACGGAACCAAAGTCTACGAACTGGAACTGGGTGCAGGCGTTGGAAAGATCTCACTCACTGCAGCCAATAACATGCTGCTCCTGGGTATCGGCGGCGGACAACTCGAAATGGCAATCCGCGACACCTCCGATGTTCGACCACTGGCTGAAACTCCAGCCTTCCAGGCAGTTTCCAAACACTTTCCGGAAAACGCCCGACTGGTCAGCTTCAGCCGCCCTAGCGAAGGCGTACGATCTATGTACGACATGCTGAAAAAAGGCGACGTGGCCGAAAGCTTTCCCGGAATGGACGAAGTCCTGTCCATCGTCGACTTCTCAGCTCTGCCGGACTTTGAAAAGGTCGCCAAATATCTGACCCCCAGCGGCAGCTACTGGGTCGGTGACGAAAACGGCATCATTCTCAAAGCCTACTCACTGGAAATTGCCGAGTAGCCCCGGTCGGGACTGCTGACAAAACAACGGTGCAGTGCGAACAGCGGGGCTGACGAATTCTTTTCGCCAGCCCCGCTTTCTTTCCCAGCCATAAAAAATGCCGCAATCCCGCGGCCTCGATAGCATGCTAACCGCTATCCACTAGAATACATCTCTGGCAAATCTCCCTTTTTCTGCCGGCACCCGCACGGATCTCGCACAGTGACAACAGCCGCCTCCACCGCATCAGGCTCGCACTACACTGTACTCGCCCGTCGCTTTCGGCCTCAGGCCTTCGACGACGTTGTTGGACAACAGCACGTCTCCAAAGCACTCCGCAACGCCATTCGTGCCGGTCGTGTCGCCCACGCTTACATGTTCACGGGCGCACGGGGAGTCGGCAAAACGTCCACCGCCAGAATCCTCGCCAAAGCACTCAATTGCCCCCACGCCGTCGACGGTATTCCCTGCAACCAGTGCGATATCTGCCAGGGTATCTCCGCCGGAAATGACGTCGACGTCATGGAAATCGATGGCGCGTCCAATCGCGGTATCGACGACATTCGCCAGCTGCGTGCCACCGTCGGCGTCCGGTCCATGCGAACCCAGTTCAAAGTCTACATCATCGACGAAGTCCACATGCTCACCAAGGAAGCCTTCAATGCTCTCCTCAAAACACTCGAAGAACCACCACCAAACGTCAAATTTATCTTTTGCACCACCGAACCAAACAAAGTTCCCGATACCATCCTCTCACGCTGTCAGCGATTCGATTTTTCCAGCATCGCCGAAGCCTCCATCGCAGATCGACTGCGCGACATCGCCACACACGAAGGTTACACAGTCGCCGAAGATGCTCTCGAACTGGTCGCCCGCCGCGCTCGCGGATCCATGCGCGACAGCCAGTCACTCTTCGATCAGCTGCTAGCCTTTAGCGAAGGAACCGTCGCCGCCGAAGACGTCCACCGCATGCTCGGTACCGCCAGCGACGAACGACTGCTCGAAATGTTCACCGCTGTCGTCAGCCACCGCCCCGGTGAAGTTATTAGCCTGCTCGACGACTGCTTCAGCGGGGGCGTTCAACCCGGAGAACTTCTCGATCAGTGCATTTCCTACGTCCGAGATCTCATGGTGGTCCTCTCAGGCGGCACCGGTGTCACGCTCTCCAGCGTCGCTGAATCCCGCCGCGATGTCCTCAAAAAACAGGGGCTGCAGCTCAGCATGCCCAGCGTCATGGCAGCCTTCCAGATATTGGCCAGCGCTCGCTCGCAAATGTTTCGCAGCACATTCGCCCGAACCATCATCGAGATGGCCATGGTTCAGCTCAGCGTGCTGGAAAATCTCTCCGCTATCAGCGACCTGCTCTCCGGCAAACTGCCCACGCTGCCCGAACTCACAGCATCCACTGCCACCCTCGAAACTCCTGAACCAACAGCTGCTGCTTCCCCCGAAAAAAAAAAATTTGATCCGCTGACTCCCTCGATTTCCTCAACCAACACACCCACAGCCAAAGCCCAAACATCCGCCACAGCCCCGACAGAAACAGCAGACACCCCGGCAACCCCAGCACTTGAACTCGCCGATCACACGCTGCCGCAAATCATGCAGCTCCTGCTGAAATCCGCAAAACTTACCGCCGTCGCCGGACTCCGCATGGCCCGCTCCCTCCAACTCGCCGGCTCGTCGCGAGTCGAATTTGTGCTGCCCGCTAACGCTGAATTCGCCCGCAAAGCACTCGATTCACCAGACAATCGCTCCTGGATCGAACAAGAAATCCTCAAACTGACTGGAAAAATAGTGGCCGTCGGAGTTCGCCTGGCACCACCGGACACCACACCCGAAGTGCCGCCCTCACACCCCGAACCCGAAGCAACATCACCCGATAAAAAAAATGCTGGCACGCCCGGCAGACCACCAGCCAACTCACCACCGCAGAGGTCCACAGCACCTCAAAACACCGGTAATCGCCGCGATGCAAGACGCGAGCCGGAAGAAGCTCCACAATCCAACCTGATCGGGGAAGTCGATCCAAAACGAGACGCCTATGTCTGCAAGGTCATCGACACCTTCAATGCCACAGTCGTCCGCATCACACACGCTCCCGCAGCACGGGGGACAACCAGCGAACCCAGTTAACCATCAAGGAAAAAACGCATGTTCGAAGGACTGAAAAACCTCGCCAATGTGGCCAGCGTGGCTCGCCAAACCGGCGAAATGCAAAAGAGAATGAATGAACTCACAGAACGCGTCGGTCGCATGGAAGTCTCCGGGACAGCCGGCGGTGATGCTGTCACCGTTCGCATGTCTGGAGACTTCCAGGTCCGCAGCGTCCAGATTCACCAGTGGCTCGTCGAAGCTCGCAATCAGGAACTCCTGCAACAACTCTCACAGGAAGCCTTCAACACAGCCATCCAAAAAACACGCGACCTCACCACTGCAGAAATGGCCCGACTGGCAGAAGACCTTAATATTCCAGGCGTGCAGGATGCCCTTAACAAAATGGGGGACCGCTGAACTCAGCGGCGCCCCACACCCCACACCAGTGCAGAACCCCCTCATAGTTGCAGGATCCCCAAGGATGGCTCGACAGCCCGAATCACAGGACCACCCCTATGGCCAGTCTGTCTCCAGACTGATTGACGAGTTCGGCAAATTGCCAGGCATCGGTCGCAAAACCGCCGAACGACTCGCCAACCACATCCTTAATGTCTCCGCCACCGAGGCAAACGCACTGGCTGATGGCATTCGCGACGTCAAAAATGCCGTCCGCCGCTGCTCGATCTGCTTTAACCTGACCGAAGAACCAGTCTGCCGCATGTGCCGCGATCCCAGACGCGATCAACACGCCGTCTGTGTCGTCGAACAGCCGCGAGACGTCGTTGCACTCGAATCCTCCGGCGTCTGGAGCGGTCTGTACCACGTGCTCGGCGGTCGCATCGCACCACTTGAAGGTATCGGTCCCGAAGATCTCACCATACACCAGCTAGTACACCGCATCCGCAAGCAAGGCATCACCGAAGTCGTCATGGCCACCAACCCTACCCTCGAAGGCGATGGCACCGCACTTTTCATCACCAACTTGCTGCAGAACGATCCCGTCCGCATCACCCGACTGGCCCGCGGTATCGCCTCCGGCAGCGTACTCGAATTCGCCAACCGCGAAATGCTGGCTGATGCACTCCGCGGACGACAGAAATTCTGATACCCAGCCTCACACAATCCATCAGACCAACACAGCCTCAAAGTACAAACATCAGCAACTGCATCGCAAAAATCAACAACCCTGTCAGCAGCTTCGTCGCCATACCAAACAGTCGCCCCTTCATCGCCGCCTGACCAATCCGCATTCGCTTTGCTCCCTGAGTACCAGCCCAGGCCTCGCCCAGCCACGCTCCCGCAAATGCACCAGCCGCCGCGCCCGCAATCGATCCCAGCACACTGCCCACAATCGGCAGCGGCAGCAGACCCGTTCCAGCAACACCACCCAACATCGAAAATAAAAGGGATAACAGCAGGGCACGCCGGGTCGCCCCGTGACTACTGGCCACCCCCGAACCCAGCAGAGTCTCGAAAACTTCACCCAGCAGCGCTAACAACACCGCCAGTCCCACAGACCACCAGCCAGGACCGCCTGACCAACCCATCCAAACCCACGTCGCCAGCGCCACCACCATCAGCCAGTTACCAGGCAACATCACCAGCGACGCTGCCAGCCCCAGCATTTGCAGCATCTGCAAAACAGCAAAAGCCAGCCACCAGCTCAATACACTCATCTCGGCACCCTCAGACACACTCCCGTGCCAGTTCCCCAACTGCAGCCACAACTCGCTCAAGGTCCGCCTGAGTCGTAAATTCGCCCACACTTAGTCGCACTGCCCCCCCCACAGACTCCGTACCCATCGCCCTGTGTACCAGCGGAGCACAATGCAGACCCGCACGACACCGAATTCCAAACGACTGCTCCAGCACCGCGGCCGCCTCATGAGCACCCAAACCGGGCACCACAAAACTCACGATTCCACAAATCTCACCAGGAACATCCGGCGTCAACACACGCAAACCCGCAATGCAACGCAAATTCGCCAGCAGCCAGTCCGTCTTCGCTGACAAATTCAAACGCAAATTCCCCACTCCGCACCCCAGAACCCACTCCGCCGCTGCCGCTAATCCAGCTATTCCCGGCATATTTAAATTGCCACTCTCGTACTTCTCTGGCAAACTCAACGGCTGCTCCAGATTCTCACTCTCTGTCCCAGTACCACCAAACTTCAACGGCTCCACAAAAGCCTCGGCACCCTCGCGAAACACCAGCACACCCGTTCCCAGCGGACCGCACAGCCCCTTATGCCCAGGCAAGGCCAGAAAATCGGCACCCAGATCTTCCAGTTGACAGTCCCAGTGACCGGCAGTCTGAGCAGCATCAACAAGCACCAGTGCACCACTGGCGGCCGCACGAGCCGCGAGGCGAGATACCTGCTGCACTCGCCCCGTCACGTTAGACGCCTGAGTCAACACGAGCAAACGGACCGGACCAGACGACAAAAAACACTCCAGATGACGCTCGTCCAGTAATCCCGTCGCTGCATCAAATCCCAGCAGATCCACCCGCACATTACGCTGACGCTGAAGCCAGGCCAGCGGACGCAATACCGAATTATGGTCCAGCTGCGATGCAATCACACGGTCACCAGGCCTCAGCAAACCCAGCAGTACCGTATTCAGACTCTCAGTACAGCCAGACGTTAACACGATCTGACGCAAAGACTTCACGCCCAGAATTCGCGTTAACAAGCCACGACAGTGCTGCAGCAGCTGCGCAGCATCCGCCGCACCCGCGTGACTGCCACGACCAGCCGCACCACCACACCGCAACCAGCCTTCTACCGCTCGAATTACGGAATCCGGACGAGGAAAACTGGTGGCGGCGTTGTCGAAATACATGCCCGCTTCCAAATCACTGACCCGGCAACCACAACTGGCCACCAGTTCCGCCCGATACACCCGACGATCCCGGCACCCAAAGCTGACCACCGCCACCGCCAGCCAGCAATCCACCCTCCAGTTCGCTGATCAGCTCAGCCGCACCAACCTCCGTTAACTGCTCAACCAACAACTCACGCAGCTCCGGTACTTTCGCCAGATACAGATCCCGAAATCGATGCAACTGAGCCTTGATGGCCGGATTCTTCAGGTCGTCCAGCAAGTAAGACAACAGCCGAATGTCCAGCTCCAGACGAATCCGGAATGCCTCCGGTCCCGAAACAGCGTTGCGGGCCCTCTCGAGAAGCCTGCAGGACAAATCAAGGTCATTGCAAGTCCTCGCCAGTGATGCACGAGTCTGAGTGACGGTGACTTCCACCTGCCAGCTCTCAAACTTGCCCTCGGCCAGCAAACGGTCGTAACAACGGCAGGCCAGACGCGTTAACCCAAGCATCCCCAGACGACTGCCCAGCTCCGTCAGATTCGTCGAAACACTGTCGACGTCCACGCGAGCTACAGTCAGAGAATTGTAGGCGCCCAAATGAGCCGATCCGTCCAGCGGGAAGCTTGCTCGCGGAGCCAAATGCAGTCGCTCAAATGTCACAGTCTCTGGCGGATCCATGTCGCGACGACGCAACAGTTCATGCAGCACCAGCACCGCTGCCACCAGTTGCCGACGAAGCTCCGGCAACTCGGCCGCCTCACGAGGACTGCGGCCACCCAGCGCCTTCAACGGCCGATCCAGCCACAAGTCAACCCCCGCCAGCGTGCCCTCACCAAGCAGCCCCCGATACTCAACCTGCGACATCCCCTCAGGACGCACATGACGCAACTCAAACAGCTCCAGCGACCGGGGATCTGAAGAGACCCGATCACGCCGCTCCTCGCCCTTAGCCGTCACGACCAGATCACCCAGCAGCTCACGCACAAATTGCAGCGCAGAGTCCAGCAGGCCCTCCGACGAAGTAAGCTCCAGCCACGGCCCCGTGATGCCAGTTCCCGACGCAGCTTCAACATCCACCACGTCATAAACATCCAGATCAGCCAGAGATTCCTGCAGCGCACTCAGACCCGCTGATCCCTTCGCCTCCTGCAGCAACACCACCCCGGCCACGTAATCCGTCCCCGGAAGATGCTCAGAGCCCTCGTGATCATGCGACGGCAAAAACCGCACATTCTCCGAATCACGCAGACGTGATACCACCTCGGACACAGCACGTAACTGCAACCGCGCTGTCGCTACATACAAATGGTCCGGATCCCACAAGGCATCCAGCATTTGCGCCAAGCACTCAGCGTCGATCGCCTGCTCAGGATCCGCCAGCAGCGTCGCAGCATGACGGAGCGATGAAGCACCGTCACGATCACGACCATCCCACAGCTGACACAAACCGAGGTTAAACCAGACAGCACCATCCGTGGGCAGCTGGTCCGCCAGACGGTTGTACAAAATCGCCGCTGGCTCCCAACAACCCAGCAAACACAACTTCCGCGCACGCTGATCCTGCAGAACCACCTGGTCAGTGCCAGAAATCGGCAACAGACTCCATGTCGTCCTGCACATGGCTGGTGCGTTCCGATCCCCCTCCAGCGACATCAGGCGAGACAACACGGACTGCTGCGCTTCACCACGAGCCAGACGCAGCGCCAACGCCAGATGCTCGCGACCCGCCAACAACGAACCCCGCTGCAACATCTCCATCGCGACGCGAAATGCCAGACCCGCAACCTTCTCAGGATGCTGCCGCGATGAAATCTGAAACGCCCTGTGCAGCAACCGTCGAGTAGCGTCGAAACCCTCATTCACCAGACGCACTTCAGCCATCACCACCAGCATCAGCGGATGGTCAGGATGAGACTTCAGGAAGTTCATGCCCACACTGATCGCCTCGTCGTTGCGACGCAGGTCCAGCAAGACGCCCACCAGCTCACGAGTCACCGGCTCTTTGTCCGGATACTTCGCCAGCAGCGTCCGCAGCACACTCAATGCCGCCTCGGGCTGGTTTTCACGCAAAGTACTCACGCGGGATAATTCCGGCAGCACATCCTGACAACAAAACTTCAGCTTCTTGCCACTGCCACAAACACACAATGCGTACGAATCAAGAGCCATACTGACCGATTCCCGTTTCCTGAACGTGTTTTCGAAATCACCAGCTGAACCAGTGCTTTTGCTTTGAGCCAGTCGGGGGAAATCTAGCAGAAAAGGGAATCTGCTGGCAGCCCCAGCAGCCCGGGGTTCTCAGAGAAGTCCTGATTTCGAGCACCAGATGTCAGTCGAGCAGTGAATCCCAGGGTATACCGGCCTCCAGCTCTCCACCGGCCACCTGCGGCAATTGACCCCCGGCAGACTCCCCCAAAGTGCCGCACGCACGCATGCGAGCATGCTCGGACCAGGCACCACGGCTGTCAAAACGCAAATACTGCCGCCAATACTCCACCGCCTCGCCCTCACGGCCCAGACGATCCAGCAACTGCGCAAAACTCAACAAAACATCAGGATTGGATGAATGGATCGACAACGCCCGCCGGAAAGCAGCCTCCGCCAACTCAAATTCCTCCAGCTCCGCCTGCAAACAGCCCAGCTGCGACCACGCCTCGATAAACTCAGGAGCCCACTCGATGGCACAGTAATAACGCTCCACAGCAGCCTCCAGACGGCCACCGCGATACAACGCATCCGCCAAATGAAAATTGATGTCCGCCGGATCCGGCTGCAAACTGTCGCCACCACCCAGACCCAGCCCTCCCAGACAGCGACGAAATACCGTCACCGCCTCGTCAAAATCTCCGCCCTCACTCAAACGACAACCCTCGTGAAATAGCTCGTCCGCTGACCACTCACCCGGACCCGCAACTCCAGCACCCAAATCGCCCGCCACAATACACTCAGAACCACTGTCCGAAAATCCCCCCCCCACCGACGCCTCACCGTCAAAGTCCAGCAGCCGCTGGCCGGTCCGAGGATTCAAAACGCCCCGCTCGTCTCGCAGTAATATCTCGTCGTCACGAACCAGCAGATTGAGCTGCGCCAAAGAACGATCAGAACCCGCCAGCACACGACTTAACTCGCAAAGACTACGCTCAATCACCTCCGCCGAAATGCCCTCCCCCAGCAAACCGGCCAAACGGCGAGCCCCCGCAGCCTCCCGATAATCAAACCACGGAAGTCGACCCACCGTCCGCACGGGACGCAGCAATCCCAGACGCGCCCACCGCCGTATCAGTCGCACCGGAACATTCAGCATCCGACTCAGCATCGCCGGCGTATGAGCACGACGGATCTCGTCACGACGCTCGTCCAGACCAAGCATCTGCAGCCAGTCCGACTCCGCCGCAATCCGAATGCCAGCACCGTCCGAAACCAGTTGCAGCGCCTGACGCAGCTTCAGCGATGCACGCCCGTCATCCTCCAGCGCCCAACCCTCCTCGCCAATCACCAGTAGGGTCGTTCCCTGGGTCACCGAGTGCACACCGCGACCACCCGCTCGCTCCGTAAGATCGAGCGCAGCACGATGAGTCATCGAAGCCAGAGTGCCCGTAAATGACACCACCTGCCCCGACAACACCTGCGTACCGCCTGGCACCCCCAACACCGCTTCTGCTGCTGCACTCAGATCCACAATTTGACCCGCTCCACCGATCCCATCCCGCGGAATTTACATACGTCTGAGCGATCAAGATATCGTCACCGACAGCCAAAAGGTAGCATCCCAGACACGCCAGCGAACCAATCTGTCAGGCTGGTCTGTTTTCGCCCGCACAGCTTACCGCGGCCGCCAGCCACGATAAAGCCTGCTACCGTCAGGATTTAATACAAAATGTCCACTGCCGTCGCCACCTCCGCTATCCAACACTCCGACCCCCAGCTGTGGGCCGCCATCTCCAGTGAACGACAGCGACAAGTCGACGGACTCGAACTCATCGCCTCCGAAAACTACACCAGCGCCGCTGTCATGGAAGCCGCCGGCACCGCACTCACAAACAAATACGCCGAAGGCTACCCCGGACGTCGCTACTACGGTGGCTGCGAAAACGTCGACGTCGTCGAAAATCTGGCACGGGATCGAGCCTGTCAGCTGTTTAGAGCTGAACACGCCAACGTCCAGCCACACGCCGGCTCACAAGCAAATATGGCCGTCTACATGGCCATGCTCGAACCCGGCAATACCGTCCTCGCCATGGACCTAGCCCACGGCGGACACCTGACTCACGGAATGCACCTGAATTTCAGCGGAAAACTGTACAAAACGGTGCACTACGGAGTCCGTCAGCAGGATCACCTGATCGACTTCGATCAGGTCGCCAGACTCGCACAGGAACACAAACCCCGGATGATCATCGCCGGTGCCAGCGCCTACCCGCGCGAAATTGATCACGCCCGCTTCGCCGAAATCGCACACTCCGTCAATGCCCTCCTCATGGTCGATATGGCCCACTACTCAGGACTCGTCGCCGCCGGAGTTCACAACAGCCCCGTTCCCGTCGCCGACTTCGTCACCTCCACCTCTCACAAAACCCTCCGCGGGCCCCGCTCAGGCTTCGTTCTCTGCCGCAAAGAACATGCAGCCGCCGTCGATAAAGCCGTCTTCCCCGGAATTCAGGGCGGACCACTGATGCACATCGTCGCCGCAAAAGCTGTCTGCTTCGCCGAAGCGCTGCGGCCCGGCTTCCGCACCTACGCCGAACAAATCGTCGCCAACGCACGCACGCTTGCCGAGGCACTGCAGGCAGGAGGACTCAGGCTGGTCTCCGGCGGTACCGACAACCACCTCATGATGTGTGATGTCACCGCCGTCGGACTCTCTGGAAAAATCGCCGAACACGCCCTCGATCAAGCCGGCATCACCGTCAATAAAAATATGATCCCTTACGACACCCGCAAACCCATGGACCCCAGCGGAATTCGCATCGGCACCGCCGCACTCACCACCCGCGGCATGAAATCCGACGAAATGAAACAAGTGGCCAACTGGATACTGCTGGCGTTACAACACCACCAAAACCCCGCAAAACTCGAAAGCATCAGACACGAAATCGCTCAGTTCGCACGCCACTTCCCCGTGCCCGGAATCAGCTGACACAGCCCTGCCATCAGTTGACAACAGCCGCAATCCGAAATCGAGCCTTGCCTACGTGGCCGTGTTCTGAAAGTTGACAAGTCACTGTCGCTCAGTTTTGCAAATGAGCCGCTGACGTATTTGCTTCTGCGAGCGGGGGAATTAGACCGACTCGTCGTCTTCGGGGCTGTGTCAGGTAAGATGGTGTATTACATTTATGTGTTAAGTAATGCCAGCGATAAATAAGCACGATGCGATGCCGAACGACACCAAGACACTTGACGAATGCTACGAACGGTGCAAACGGATCTCGGCGTTCTATGGATGGCTGGCAACTGACGGATTGGGCTTGGGTATCGTTTTAGAGATTATAGCGATCTATGGAGGCCTCTGGCAGATGGCGATAGCAATCGCGGTGGCCTACGTTGCGATTCTGTTGTCCATCACGAAGTGGAGCAGAGCCTGTTGGAACAGATACGACAATATCAAGAATAGTACTGCGCGTGATGATTGATGTGATGGCACGGGCAAGGAATTGGTTCATCTGGTTTTCGTGTGGAATTGTTATGAGTTCCAAATTTGGATGGAACGTCCATGCCAAACCCCGATTTGCACCCGCAGATCCTTGGCTTAAAGAGTCCGTGATCGGTGTCGAAAGTAACACTGGACGACTCAACATGAAATCGACAAAGTTGACGGCCTATTTGATGACGGCAGACTCTCGGTAGGTTTGGTAAAGCTAAAGGCGAAGTATGGTGGCTATTACAACGCCGTTTGGCACATGCAGACGTTCGAGCGCATTGCACGCACTTTGAACTCTGGAAAACCTTCCGTCTTTTCTTTCTTGACTCCGATGACGCGAAATACTTCTTGGATGCAGCGCAAGTAATTCGCCAAAAACTGCGGGAGCTGGGTATCGATGTTTGATAATGCAGAAATACAATTTGTCGCAGATCAATTGCCCGGTCGTCGTGTGTCGTGCAACGATTTGGGCTTCCATTTTCAGAAAGATCGAACACACTCACAATCGCGACCCAAGGCGCGCGAAAACGCTGACAGGACGGGGCTGGCTGACTTTGGCTACCGAAGCCTGCAAACACGGCAACTTCCAGTACAACCAGCCCATCCTGTCAGCGTTTCTCACTGGACATGTCCCGTTAAACACGCCCTCAATCAAATGGTGTCGGTGAATTTCAAGAGATATTTGAAAGTCGAAAACACCGCGGTTTTCTGCGTAAAAATCCATGCTTCAGCGGCGCAAAATCTTTTGATTCCGCCGAAACCTCGGAATACTTGGCCAGCATTCCGGCTATAGCGCGCACGCCCCGGCGGCAAAAAAGAACGCCTCGGTCGCTGATCTCAGCCGAGACGCCCTGACTGGAAAAATGTCCCGCACCCCCGGCCCGCAGTCACAACACCTTCGTGACACCAGGCGTGGCAATCGGATACGTCAGATCAGCGTTCGGCAACACCGGCGGCTTGTCCTCAAAACTGCGGAATGTCTCGACCGGTGACATCACCAGCGGCGATGTCAATGCCTCCTGCCACTTCACCTCACGGCCAGAATACGTGGCCATCCGCCCCAGAATCGACGTCATGCTGCTGTACGCACCATACTCGCCCTCCGCCGGAATGTCGCCCTTCCGAATTGATGCAAATAAATCATGATGCTCCTGCTGCCAGCCGTCATGCAGGTTCTTCCGCTTACCACCCTCCGCCTTGGGATACTCCCATGTCAGTTGGCCCTTCGCATCAAAAATCTGCCCGTCACCAATGTTGCAAAAACCAGTGGCCCCGTGAGCATACTCGGAAACACTGTTCCAGCAATTTCCAATGTGCCGGCACTGACTCAGCAACACAGACCGATCACCGTCGTCCTCGTAGGTAAATTCCACGAAATGATGGTCGTAAATCTCGCCGTATTCCTTGCCCGTTCGCACCTGACGACCACCCTGGCCCTGTGCCATCGTTGGATAACCACCCATCAGCCAGTTGATCACATCCAGATTGTGAATATGCTGCTCTGTGATATGGTCGCCGCACAGCCAGTTGAAATAGTACCAGTTTCGCATCTGATACTCCATCTCCGACTGACCCTCCTTGCGAGGACGCACCCAGACACCCTCGCCGTTCCAGTACGCTCGCGTCGCCACAATCCGGCCAATCGCCCCATCCTGCAGACGCTTGATCGTCTCGATATAAATCGGCTCATGACGACGTTGCAAACCGACCGCCACCGCCAGATTCTTCTTCTTCGCCTCAGCAGCCGCATCCACCACCTTCCGCACGCCCGCCGGATCCACCGCAACCGGCTTCTCCATAAAAACATGCTTGCCCGCATTCACCGCCGCCTCGAAATGCAGCGGACGGAAACCCGGCGGAGTCGCCAAAATGACGAGATCCACATCCTGCTCAAGCACCTTCTGGAACGCATCAAAACCCACAAAACGACGGTCGTCAGGCACGTCAACCTTCTCGCCGTGCTGACGGGACAATGTATTCACAGCACTGTTGAGATTGTCCTCAAAGGCATCCGCTACCGCCACCAGTTTCGTCGGCCCCGCCGTGTTCATCGCCTGATCCGCAGCACCCCGGCCACGACCACCGCAGCCAATCAGGCCAATCCGAATCGTCTCGTCAGCACTCACATGCGCCGCTCGCACGGGATTCAAACCGGTCAGCAACGAAGCACCCGCCGCCGCCGTCGCAGCACCCTGCAAAAATCCCCGACGCGATCCTTCCGATTTCTTCATCATCTTGAAATTCCAGTCAGTCTTGAAGTGGGAAAACAGGAAACTTCCGGCAGACGCAAGACAGCCAAAACCCGAACCCCTGCGGAACACGGATCACAGCACCACGCCTCTGTCGGCTCCCATGCTACGAACCGCAACAGCTTTTCGCAATTCCACAGCACCGACAATCCATCCTCAGCCACCCTGCCGGATCAGGTTCGCCAGATCCTGAGCCGTCAGGCGACCCGCAACATCCGCTCCACTCAGAACACTGTTCACCAATTCCCGCTTTTCCTCGTGCAGCGACAATATCTGCTCCTCCACCGTCTCCCTCGCTATCAAACGGTACACCACCACAGGACGCTGCTGACCCATACGATGCGCACGGTCCGTCGCCTGATCCTCCACCGCCGGATTCCACCACGGATCCATGTGAATCACATAGTCCGCACCCGTCAGATTCAAACCCGTGCCACCCGCCTTCAGCGAAATCAAAAACACATCCCCCTCACCCCCCTGAAAAGACTCCACCAGCTCCTGACGACGAGCTGCCGGAGTCGATCCTTCCAGATACTGATACGTCACACCCGCATCCTCACACTCCCGGCGTATCAACTCCAAATGTGTCACAAACTGACTGAACACAAGTGCACGATGGCCCCGCTCGCGCAACTCCAGCAGCTTCTCACGCAATAACTGCAGCTTCGACGAACCCTGACTCCAGCTCCCGTCCACCAGCTTCACATGACACGACAACTGACGCAGCTTCAGCAATAACGCCAGTACCTGCAGCCGCTTGTCATTTCCCACAACCTCCCCGCCACCATCTCCGTATCCATCTCCCTCCGTCAGAGTCTCCAGCTGATCCATCGCAGAACGCCGCGCCTGCTCGTAACGCTCACGCTCCGCCGCTGATAACTCCACCAGCAAATTCACCTCCGTCCGCTCCGGCAACTCCAGCAAAACTTCGCGCTTCGCACGACGCAGCAGGAATGGGCCAATCACACGCGACAGAGCTTCACGCCGCTCACGATCTTGCTCACGCTCGATCGGCTGCGCGAATCTGCGCCGAAACTGCTCCCACGATCCCAGAACCCCGGGCGCCACCACATGGAAAATACTCCACAATTCACCCAGATGGTTCTCCATCGGAGTCCCCGTCAGAGCCACCCGCCAGTTCGCTCGCAGCTGACGCACAGCCCCCGCCGTCTTGCTGTTGCTGTTCTTCACGTTCTGAGCCTCATCCAGCACCAGCGTGTGCCACTCAAGCTTCTCCAAACGCTCCACATCACGGAGCGCCAGTCCATAACTGCAGATCACCACATCCCCCGCGCCCACGCCCTCCAGCAAAGTCGCCCGATCCGTTTCCCGATACTGCACCGCACGCAAACCCGGAGCAAACCGCTGACACTCCCGCTGCCAATTAAAACCCAAAGACGTCGGTGCCACAATCAACGCCGGACCGCCGTCTGCACGAGCCGCCAGAATGGCCAGAGTCTGCACCGTCTTCCCCAGTCCCATGTCGTCCGCCAGCACACAACCAATCCCCCACACCGCCAAACGACTGAGCCAGCGATAACCCTGCAGCTGATAATCACGCAGCTCACCCAGAAAATCGGCCGGTAACTCCGCCTCCAGCTCCCGCGAATCCTTCAGCCGCTGCAGACACTGCTGCCACTGCCAATCCATCGCCACATCCACACTCGCCGCCTCGAGGTCCGCGACTGCCCCCGCCGCAGACGGATCCAGCTGTAAACCACCTCGACCGTCCAGCGACACATCATGCAGCCGCCGCAAAAGTCGCAAAATCTCCTCCTCCACCTCGGCCCACTGGCCAGGCAAGACCTCCATCAGCCCATTCACAGGCTCGCTCGACAAAGTCGGCAAAATCTCGCGTAATGACACTTCCCGACCCGCAAAATTCACCACACCATCCAGCCCAAACCAGTCCCGCTTCCGCTGCACTCGCACCTTAACGTTCTCAGCAGTCATGCGGCCAAGCAACTCCATCCGCACCGTCGACTGCCGATGCCACAGCACCCGCAACGCACCCCCACCATGGAACGCCGCACCCGCCTGCACGATCCGCCGCACCTCCTCACTCTCCACATGCCGCCACACCCAGTCTCGCAGCTGATGACCGCCAGCCAGACCCAACTCCGCTGCCAGCCGCCGCGCCTCACGCTCCTCCCACGACAAATCCCGCACCAGCGTCCCGCCACCCGACGCCCCCGACACTGCACACTCATCCCCGGCTACACCCCCGCCAGACCCAATGTTCAGACCGACCCTGCGAGCCCCCGTGGCCGGATAATGCAGATTGCCCGCCGCATCCGCCATGCACATCGAACTGTCCAACGCTCCGTCCGGGCGCATCTGCAGAAGTAACGTCGGCTGCAAACGCACCGGTCGCTCCTCCCCACCCTCAGGCAAATGCACATCCATCCACTTCTGAGCCTCATTCACCACATCCCACAGCACGTCCTGCTCACCATCCGCAAACAACACTCCCGCATGACCCAGACGCCGAAACACCCCGGACCACGACGGCTCCAGACGCAGGATACCCACCCGCAAACCCTGCAAATTCAATCCCATCAGCCCACCTTCCAGCTCATAGATCCGATAACTGGAGCACACCTGACCCAGCAGACCACCCGGACCCAGCAAATAACGCCCCAGCGAAGATGTCAGCCGCAAACCACCCTCCTCCGCCTCCACCCAGAGCTCCGGCTGCAAACGCTCCAGCTCCGCCGGCTGACGATTCACCTCCAGCACTCCCACACCCGCCAGTAACTCCAGTGCCGGCCTCAGCGCACCTCGCGATGATCGCCACATGCCCGACGGAAACAACACCTGCAGCCGCCGGTCAATTTCTGACAACTCCTGAGGCGGTACGCCCTGAAATGACTCAATCAGCAACTCACGCTCGCACACCCAGCGACGTCCCTTCTCAACATATAGCACCGGCCGCAAGTCTGGCAGCCGATCCACATCCGATGGACTCACCGACAAATTCCAGCCGTACCGCACACGCGGTTTCACCTCCGCAGAAAATGTCTCGGGAGAATCCTCTGCCGCCCCCTCGCGAGCTTTCTGTGACAACGTTCGCAGATGCTCCAAAAACCGCTTCCGCTCACGCTCAGCCACAGTCTGACCATACACGGCCACCTCAAACTCCGAACCGGCCGTCTTCAGCTGATAGTCCAGCGAATCCGCCAGACAGCCCAGATGCGGACAAACTCCGTCCTTACCACAACTGCACAGCGGCAGTATCCGGCCACTCCGCCAGTCAAACGAAAAACCACAGACAAATGTCTCCCCATCCTCGCCCACCTGCCCCACCGCCGCACAGCCCGGGTCGAACTCACGCAGACGAACCGCCTGACGCTGACGATACAGCGACCACTGACTCACTCCCCCCTTGCTCGCCCGCGACTGGGCACCCAGCTGCGACAACACACCCCGCCATAACTTCACACGCTCCAGACCAGCCGGCGGCAAATCCACATCCCGCAGATTCGACAACTGCTTCAGTGTCTTAAGCATCGCACGCGGGTCAATTACACGCCCCTTCGACGCAACAGACCGCTCACCCTCCCCCGCCGCAGCACCGCCCTTCACACCCTCCGCACACGAACCAGTTCCCGCCCCACCCGCGGAACTCGCAACCCGGCCCTCCGCCCCACCACGATTCCCACCCTTGCTCTTGCCGGACATACCCAACACCACCCCACGCAAAATAAAATCCACAACAATCCCAACCCCAACCCCCATCTACGCAAATACACCCATAACAGCAACCCAACCACCATCCCACCTCGCAAAATCTCCGCCCCGCCCCACCCAAAACACACACCCGCCACTGCAACTCCCGCCCCCAAATCCTGTAACATACGCGGAAAAACGGCAAAAATCATAAGCCCCTCCCCAACGCCACCCGAGGATCATATCGAAGAGGACACACCACTCAGTCCTCTATTTACCCTCCCCCTCCGCCACCCACCAAACGGAAAACCGTCCCCTGTCCACTGCCCCCCCTGCGTGTTTCCCTTTGTGGCCTCGCGGCTTCGCCTGAGACCAACTGTCTGCAACGCCCCCTCATGGCTATACTACCCCCGATACGGAAGCAGCCGGCAGCTCCACCGGAGTTCTCCGGCCCCCACACCCACGGACTGCCGTCCGCGGCTCACGAAACCGAAAACTAAAAACTGACCACTGCCCCCCCATGCTCCCACTCCTCTCCAGTTCCACTCTCGCCGCCGCCGATGTCGTCGCCGGTACCCGCCACCAAACCGAACTGGCCGTGCATTTCCGCCGCCCTCACCCCGACTCGCCCGGACAACTGCTCCCCGGTGCACCCGGACGCTACCTGATCGCCTCACTCACCAAACCCATCGTCTCACTGCTGGCCGTACAACTCGCCGCACAAGGCCGGTTCTGGCTCAACGAACACCTGCGAACATTCCGCCCCGACTTTCGCCGCGGCCCGCTCCGCACCATCACACTTAGACATCTGCTCACACATTCCTCCGGACTCCCGGATATGCTGCCGGAAAATGAACAGCTCCGCGCCGCACACGCCAGCGTCGCAGATTTCGCCGCCGCCACCGCTCAGCAGGATCCCGCATTCCAGCCCGGTTCCGCCATCAGCTACTGCAGCATGGGCTTCGCACTGCTGCAAAGCGTCATCGAAACCACCACCGCAGAATCGCTGCCGCAACTGCTGCACAACAACCTGTTCGCTCTGCTCGGCATGCACAATTCGTGGCTCGGACTGCCCGCAGCCAATGCCGCCACACTGCTCGAACAATGCCTGCCCTGCGAATTGCCGCTCGGACAGTCGCCTGAGACTGACTGGAACTGGAACAGCCTGTACTGGCGAACCCTCGGGGCACCTTGGGGCGGCATGACCTCCTCTGCCGCCGACCTCGGCAAACTGCTCGGCTGCATCGCTGACAACGGACGCCTCCCAGACGGACAGCAGCTTTTCGCCCCCGCCGTCATCTCCGCCAGCCTCTCCAGCCAGACCCGCTGCATGGCTGCACTGCCCGCCGCCGATCGCGAAACTCGCCCCTGGGGACTCGGCTGGCGACTTAACTGGCCCGATCATCACGGCTGCTTCAGCGATTTCCTGCCCGAATCCGCCGCCGGACACTGGGGTGCCACCGGCACACTCATGTGGGTGGACCTCGCCTCCGGTCGCTGGTGCGTCATTCTCACAAATCAGCCCTTCGAACGCAGTCAGAGAGTCATTCAGCAGTTGTCCAACCTGATTGCTGCGAACGAGAATACAGGCTAAGCTCCGAACTCCGCAGTTCCGCGGCGGGTCACAATAATCATGCGCCCCAATGACGGTCGTTCACTCGAATCACTGATTCTCAACAAATTGCTGGCAGTCGATTATCAACCGGTCACCCCCGGTGTGCTCGCGCGGCAACTGCAGTTATCGCGGGACGAGGGCGAAGAATTTCGCCAGACTCTGACGCAACTGCTGGAAACCGGGCGTGCTCGCCAGGACAAACATGGCCGCATCAAACCACGCGGCTCAACCGGTTCAGCGACCGGAATCATCAAGCGAGTCCACAGCGGGGCCGGCTGGGTGATTCCCCAGCAGCCAGTCCCCGAACTCCGCGGCGCCGATATCTATGTTGCCGCACGAGATCTCGGTGATGCCCAGTCCGGTGATGAAGTACAGGTGCGACTGACCTCCCGACGACGGTCCGGAGGACAACGCTGCGGCATCGTCGAAAAAGTCCTGAAGCGAGCCACTTCGACGTTTGTCGGGACGTGGTTCGAACAGGGCGGGCGAGGTTACGTGCGGATTGATGGCAGCCAATACCCCGATCCCATTCTGATCGCCGACAGCGGCGCACGCGGCCCTCGCCGCGACGACAAAGTCGTCATTGAAATGCTGCGTTTCCCGTCAGAACGCCGCGCCGGCGAAGCTGTCATCACGCAGATTCTGGGCAAACGCGGCGATCCCGGGATTGACACCAAAACCGTAATTCACAGTCTCGGCCTGCCCGTCGAATTCCCGGAAGCAGCCCTTGCTGAAGCCCGCGCTGCAACCACCCGCTTCGATGAAGATCAAATCGCAGATCGCACCGATCTGACCGGCGAAACCATCATCACCATCGACCCCGCCGATGCACGCGACTTCGACGACGCCATTTCCCTGACTCGTTCACCCGACGGCACATGGCACCTCGGTGTTCACATCGCCGACGTCTCGACCTTCGTCACACCCGGCAGCCAGCTCGATCAGGAAGCACTGCGGCGCGGAACCAGCGTGTATCTGCCGGGACACGTCATCCCCATGCTGCCCGAATTGCTCAGCAACGGGCTGGCCAGTCTCCAGCAGGATCAGATTCGCTGGACCAAGACGGTATTTATCGATATCAGCCCGGACGGTTCTGTCCTCGGCTCGGATTTCGAAAATGCAGCAATCCGCAACTGCCGCAGATTTTCCTATGAACAGGTCATGCCGCTGATCAGACAGCCGGACAGCCCAGCCGCTCGCCGCGAAGATCCCAAAGTCATTCGACTGCTGCAGCAGATGTTTGAACTGGCCATGCTGTTGCGGCGACGACGCATAGAGCACGGCGCTCTGCAGATGGGCATCCCGGAAGTCGAAATCGATTTCGATCTTGATGGTAACGTGACCGGCGCACACGAACGTCATCATGATGAAAGCCACGAGATTATTGAAGAGTTTATGCTGCTGGCGAATATCACTGTCGCCCGCGCACTGACCGCTCACAGAATTCCCTTCCTGCGACGTATCCACGGAGATCCTGACGAACTGCGGATGGTCAGCCTGCAGCAGTTTGTGACCGGGCTCGGACTGACACTCCGGAAACCACAAAGTCGTCATGAATTGCAGGAACTGGTTCGCAAAGCGGCCGGGCAGCCGATTGCGAGAGCCGTAAATTTTGCTTTGCTGCGAGCCATGAAGCAGGCGGAATATTCTCCGGAGGATCTTGGACATTACGCGCTGGCAGAAGAGGACTACTGTCATTTCACCAGCCCCATTCGCCGGTATCCGGACCTCACTGTCCATCGGCTGATCGAACAGCTGATTCGCGACCGGAAGCAGCCGCAGCCTGCGTTCTCCGAACTGGTGCAACTCGGGCGACACTGCTCATTCACGGAACGCCGCGCCGAACGCGCCGAACGCGATTTGATCCGCATTCGACTGCTCAGGTTTATGAGCACACGAGTCGGTCAGGAGATGGATGCATTCATCACAGGAGTCGAGAGTTTCGGCGTGTTTTGTCAGGGCATCGAAATCCCAGCCGAGGGTATGCTGCACGTCACGGGGATGGGTGAAGATTACTGGGAATTCGACCCCGTCGGCCGCAGCCTCACCAACACACGCACACGTCGGCAGCTGCGACTCGGAGACCCTATTCGAGTCAACATTGCCGCGGTCGATATTGATCGGCGGCAACTGGACCTGGCACCAGCCGGCAATTCAAATCGACGACCAGCCAAAACCGGCAGCAGTGTTCCCGCCGGGCGTCCCGGCCCGCTGCCGCCACGCGAACCCGCCAGCAACCGCAAACGTGGTGCCGGCTCAGAGACCCGCGATGGCTCCGGCTCGAACTCCCGTTCCGGCTCCACCGCCCAAAAACTTTCCTCTGCCAACCCGCGCAACAATACCCGGCGCTCAGGCAAAACCAGCAACAGCAAACGCAGCGACCAGTCCCGCCGCCGCCGCTGAATAGATTCCCCAGGGCCGTCACCGTACTTCAACATCCTCACCACGACGCAGCCGCTGCCGCTGTTGCACGCCGGCATCCGACAACTCAAAAGCTCCGCCAATCTGATCCAAGGGAATCGTCAACTGATCCCGCATCGAGGCGGTCGCGTCCGCACATCGCCCATCAACCATCCACACGACATGCTGCAGAACCACAGCATCCACGGACACTGACTGGACTGCCCCCGCGTACACAGTCATTTTTCGGACTGATTCCTTCAGAACTTCACATCTCGACATCTCGGCGATCGACAGCAATCACCTGCACTTCCTGCCCAGGCCGAAAATCGTCCTTTATTATCTGCTGCACACCCGAATCGAAGCGACAGTGAAACAGCAGGTCGATGTCCTGTCCTAAATCGTCCTGCTCGGGCACCATTCCGGCAGACGTTACCTCAATACCCGCGGGAAACCTCCACAAACACCCGCTCCCGACAAGCAGAAACAGCAGACCGGCCAACCGCAGACCAGTCATGAAACCATCCCCGCCGATCAAAACGACGACGCCTGAGACCCTGCCAAAATCAAGTCATCGTGGTGTATCCTCCGCCACCCGCCGGTCACAAGTGTGAAAACCACTCCAGGATCCAGACTTCTGCATAGGCCAGCCCGACCAGCCGCCCATCGGAAAAAATGCCTGCAGGCAAGCCCCCCACACTGTCACCAAAACTCGCGCCGACACCTCGCCAATCCCACTGCTTTTCCCCCTCCCAGCGGTTGAAAAAACAATCCCCCGCCCCCAAACTGCTTCCAATTGTCAGCCATCAACCCACTGACCACTGTCCACCAATCCCCCTCCTCCCCGTGAGACGGGCAAGAAGGGACGGGAGCGAGGGGGCCACAATTCCCAACATCACCATACTGCCCCACCCACTCGTATTCATTTATCTCCGTAGCTCCGTGCCTCTGTGAGAAACCCCACACCCTCGGCGCCCCGGCATCCCCCACCCGCGGACTCCTGTCCGCGGCTCGCCAAACTGAAAACTGACCACTGACCCGGAGCGCCCCGCCAAATGCTTACTTACCAACACGTCCTGCGGCTTACGTTCTTTGCCTGCATGACCGCCAGCAACCTGCTCACCCGGCACACCCTCGCGGCAGACCCGCCACTCCAGACCGTCCACTCCCTTCCCGCCTGGGTCCTGCAAAATGACACCGTCAGTCTCGCCGTCACAAAAACCGGCGGCCATATGGCCCCCGTCACGTTCGATCGCAATACCGCCTCTCCCATTCAGCCGTACTACATCAGCCCCTGGCAGGACGAACCCCGCCAGCCGTTTCCTGCACCTGTCCTCAAGGCTCTCCGCGGTGACTTCTTCTGCCTGCCCTTCGGAGGCAACAATGGTACGGTCAACGGCGAATCGCATCCGCCTCACGGCGAAATCGCCGGCACAGACTGGAAATCCGCCAACCTCCAGCAAACCGCCAATATCACCTCACTCACCCTCACCGCCGAAACTCAGGTTCGCCCCGGCAAAATCACCAAAACGCTGCTGCTGAAAAACGGACACAACGTCGTCTACTCCACCCATTTCATCAGTGGATTCGCCGGACCAGCACCGCTTGGCCACCATGCCACACTGGCCATGCCCGACACTCCCGGCAGCGTCCGCATCACCACCAGCCCAATCAAATTTGGCATGACCTGCCCCGGAATCTTCAGCGATCCTCAAAATGGTGAATACCAGCGACTCCAGCCCGGACAACGCTGGACCAGCCTCGCTGCTGTCCCGCAGGCATGGAAAAACGCCCCGGATGCTGACCTCACACGACTGCCCGGCCCCGCAGGCTACGCCGACCTCGTTCAAATCTTCCCCGCAACACCCCCCGACGGTCAGCCGGTATGGGTCACCGCCACTTTCCCCGAATCCGGATACCTGTGGTTTTCCATGAAGGATCCGGCCATACTCAACAGCACCGTATTCTGGATGGAACACCACGGCAGACACGGGTTTCCCTGGAATGGACGCAATAACTGCCTCGGACTGGAAGACGTCACCGCCTTCTTCGCCGCCGGACTCAAAGCTTCAGCCGAACCCAATGAACTGACAAAACAGGGAATTGCCACCGCTGTCACACTGCAGCCAGATCGGCCCACCGCCGTCCACTACCTGCAGGGCACCGCCCGCATCCCCGCCGGCTTTGATGCAGTCGCTTCTGTCGAATTCAGTACCGGCAAAGCCGTCTTCCACGCCGCCTCAGGAGTCACCGTCACAGTCCCCGTCGATCACCAGTTTGTGCTCAGCGGGAAGCTCTCGCAGTAATCTCCGGGAAAACAAAACACAGACTCTGGGCAAAGCAGGAAAGCCCGAGAAATAAAAATTGACCGGTTTGCAAGTCTCTGAACAAGCGAATCTTCCTATTTTTTCACCTCGATTTTTTTTCTGCTCCAGTCCATCGACAGCGACCCTCCGGACTCCAACAATTCGTCTGTCAATGGATGGCGACTCTTTCTGCGGTGCTGTCGCAGCAGGTTTCGCGATGGATATTCTCAAAAGGTATTGAGGGTTCTATGAGGAAGATGCTTGTACTGGGGCTGCTGCTGTGTTCTTCCGCAGTGGCCAGCAATGTGGCATATTACGGATCTGTCTGGCAGAACGCCCAGACCGACCAGGCTCGCTGTGAAGCGGAAGCCCGCTACATGGCTGCTCGTGGTATTCGTGGCCATGTAGGGCCAAACATTGGAAATTTTGAAGGAGTCGGCTGGGGCTACAACTCGCGGCCCGCCACCTGCACACCCAGTCGCGTCATGCGACTGACAGGTGACGCCGTGGCTCAGTCCTCAAACGGAACCTGGTACCGCGTCAGAAGTTGGCGCTAACCAGCCCCATCCCACCTCGCCCAAAAAAGACGGCACGAAATCGCCCTTGCCCCCCCATCTTTACAACGCACAGCCTGCAACACCCGTCGCTTGTCTCCCCGGTTCACCCGAACCTGTTCCGCAAAACGAACACGGCTCCTCCCCCCCGGGGGGAAAGCCGTATTCCGCGCCCCAATCTCCCCCTACGCCCCACCCAGCCAAAAAATCCTGAACCCGCAGCGTCAACACCGGTGCCACCAACCCCAAAACCACCAGCACCCAAACTGACCACTGACCACTTCCTACCCCCTCGGATGGCATTTCCGGTGCACCGCCTTCAGCCGACTGTGCTCAACATGGGTGTAAACCTGAGTCGTGCGGATCGAGGCGTGCCCCAGCATCTCCTGCAAAGCTCGAATATCGGCCCCGCCAGCCAGCAAATGAGTCGCAAAGCTGTGACGCAGAGTGTGCGGACTAATGTCCGGACAACCCACCCGACTCGCATAACGACGCACCAGCGCCCAGATCATCTCGCGATTCATCCGACGCCCGCTCCGCGACAAAAATAGCCAGCCCTCGTCTTCACCACGCACTGCGGTCTGAGCCGGTCGTTCGGCTTCCTGATAACCTCGAATCGCCACCGTCGTCAGCGGATTCAGCGAAACCATCCGCTGCTTGTTGCCCTTGCCCGTACAGCGGCAGTAGTTCTCCTCAAACGCAATATCGCCCAGACGCAAATGCACAACCTCAGAAACGCGACAGCCCGTCGCATACAGCACCGCCAGCATCGCTCGGTCACGCAAAGGAAAGCGATCGGCACGAGCCACCGGGGCTGTCAGCAGACTGTCCACCATCTCCGGGCTCAGCACCTTCGGCAAACGCTCCCACAGTTTCGGTGAACTCACCAGATCCACCGTGCTCTCAGCAATAATCCCCTCCAGCATCAAATACCGGAAGAACATGCGAATCGCGACCAGATTCCGCCCCGAACTGCTGGCAGCCAGCCCCAGCTGCTGCAAATACTCCAGATAAGCCGTCACCGTGGCCACTCCAATCTCATGCACGCTCGTGCGACTGGAATTCTGATTCCATTCAAAAAAACGTCGCAAATCCCGACCATACGCAGCCAGCGTGTTCTGCGACATGCCGCACTCGGCATCCAGATAACTCAGAAATCCGTTCAGCCACGACGACGGATCACGGAATGAAGAGACAACGAATGCCCGACCCTCAGGCGGTCTTTTGCGTCGAGCCATCTCTGGATTCCCCCCGTTTGCACCAGCCCGTTACCGCTGCCTGCACCCTCAAGGCAAATCGACCCCCGGAACCGTTTATCTTCAGCGATCCCGCGGACTTTACCACTCCTCGGCACGTCGCAGCCCCAAATCCGCCCCGATTTCAGCGCTGCCATTTCACAACAAACCCCTAAACTCAAGCAAATTCTAGAAATCACAGCCGATTTTTGCCCCTCATACTCGCTTCGCCCAACCCTTGCCCCCCGCCCGCACCCCTCCATGTCCAGCTACGACGACAACCCCTTCATTGTCTCAGACTCCCTGACGCCGGCCGCCAGCCAGCCCCAAAATCCGCCGCACGGCCCCTGGCTAATCGCCAGACTCGCACTCCGCGGCACGACCTTGCTGGCCTTCCTGCTGTATAGCGGTTTCACTACTGTGCTCCTCACAGCCGGAATCGCCGACCGCTCCGCCGGCTACGCCTTCCTCGGAAACGCCACACTGCTGCTGGCCCTCACCCTTGCCTCCTGGATCTCAATGCAGGCCAGTTTCTTCTTCGGCTGCAGCACCATCACTGTCCAGACAGTCATCACACTCCTCCTGCTGCTGTCCCAGGGCGCCAACCACTTCCGCATCCTGCTGATCAACGGTGCCATCCTTCTTACCCTTCTGAGCCTCACCCTGCTCGCAAGCAAACTCGCACGCGAGGCCCACACACCCCCGGACTCCCGTCCGCGGCTCGCCAAACTGAAAACCGAACACCGAAAACTTGAAACCGAAAACTGACCACTGACCACCGCCCTCGTGCGTTTCCCTTGGCGGCTTCGCGGCTTCGCGTGAGCCAAACTGCCTGGACAGCACCCTCATCGTTCTGGTATCCCTGCATCGAATCAGAGGGCAGCCCACAACCGCGACCCTCCAGCCCCCACCTCCCCAGCGAAGGAATTCCCCCGCAGTTCGATTTAAAATGGAGCACGAGCCCCCCCCAAAAAACACCTCGTGCTCGTACTGGTACTCGTACTCAGTGAAACGGTACTCGTACTCGAAAACCGCCAACTGAAAACTCAAAACCGCCCACCGTCCACCGCCCACTGACCACTGTCCACTTCCGAGCCCCCGCAATGGATCTGGGATCTTCACTGCCACGTGAACAGCGTCCCCGGACGCACGCCCGACGAACAAATTCATTTCGGCAGCTACTCCCCAGTGTTCGTCCCCCATGCTGCCACCCTGAAACTGCAGGAATCCGAACTGCCAATGCCGGTCAGATCAGCCATTCTGCACGAAAATTCGGCCGCCATCCTGCCCCGCAAGTAACCGACTGGGAACAGCGTTTTCAAGACCCGCAGTTTCACCGGCTTGACCGGGCGCACCATGAGGTGGTGGAATAGTCTGCTTGCCCCACTTCGTTTCCTTCGAAAAATTGAACTCAACTGAGTTTCCTTCGCCGTCTGGTTCCGCCCGGACTTTTGTGGTCCATCCGCAAATCTTACCGGTCGAGGCGTTGAGAAGTAGGCAGATGAGGCTCAGCATTCGAGTGAGAAAGACGCCTGGGCTGACCATCGCGTTCCACGGCTTTTCGTGATGTGAATTTGTTCAAAGCCATGGTTTTCTGCCTTTGTTGGTGGAGTTGGAGAAAGCGGCCTACCCACACAAATAACGGAAGGACCACTTTTTTCAACTCGCTTTGTCCGATCGGGAGATTTCGAAGGTTGCATCAAGGTCTTCCGTGATTGCAGATGGCAGTACACGACCGTGCCTTTCACAGTGTGATCGGGCTGCAGTCAAGACCTGCAAAGATCGACCACCGGGTGGCACGGAGCCGCTGTCTTTCCAGGCGTGGCGTTGCTGCTAAAGCTCGACGAACATGGCCCGCCGGGCCACTGATGCAGCGAGCGGTGCGTCACCTCCCCGCCAGAGTCCGCCCCGGCCGATTACCTCTCAGCAGCAGGCAAACAGGCGGCAGCAGACTCCGCCCACAATAAACCCGGATTGCCCCCAAACTTCGGGTGGCACTCAGAACCGCCGCTATGGTAGTCTGCGAGGATCTCGGTAGCACATCCAGCCGTTCTGATGATCGGAACAAAACATGTCCGTCCCCCTGAAACTGCTGCTGAAAAGCCTGCTCTTCTGCTGCCTGGTCGGCCCCATTTTCTCACTCGTACACGCCGCACCGCAGCAGGAAAAACGGCTAAGTTTTACCGGCGGAACGGTCGCGGCCGATCATCCGGCGGCCAGTGCCGCAGGGGCCCGCATTCTTCGCGAAGGCGGCAATGTCGTGGATGCCGCGGTCGCCACCTCATTCGCTCTCGCCGTGGTTCGACCGGCCAGCTGCGGTATTGGCGGCGGCGGTTTTATGGTGGTCTGGGATGCTGAGAAACAGACGGCCCATGCACTGGACTACCGCGAGCGGGCTCCGGCACTGGCCACCGCCGATCGCTATGGCGACTCAGCCGATGCCGGACACCCTGAACCGCTCAGCGTTCGTGGCGGAATGGCCTGCGGAATTCCCGGTACCGTGCACGGTCTCTGCTGGGCCTCAAACACATGGGGCAGACTGCCGCTGCAACAGGTCCTGCAGCCGGCGATTGAACTGTGCGAATCCGGAGTCCTGATTGATGCTCATGATCGCGAAGTCCAGTCCGGCACACTGGCAAAATTAAAGCAGCACCCGGACTACCGCCAGCGCTACTCCCTGCTGCTGAAATTGTACCTCAACAATGGCCAGCCATGGCGCGGCGGCGATCGATTTTATTCGCCCGTGGGTCCCGTCTTAAAACGCATCGCAGAACTCGGGCCAGCCGGCTTCTATGATGGTCCTGTGGCGGCAGCCATCGCTGCCACCGTCGCCAGTGCGGGCGGAGTTCTCACGACCGACGATCTCGAGAGTTACGTTCCAACACTTCGCCCGGCTTTGCAGGCAGACTTCCGCAGTGCCGTGATCTGCACAATGCCGCCCCCATCCAGTGGCGGTATTGCCCTGCTGCAGACTCTGCAGTCGCTCGAGTGCTGGGAACGTCGCAGCGGACGCACTCTGCAGTCCCTGCAGCACAACTCCGCCGACTACGTCCATGTGGTCACGGAAGCTTTCAAACATGCATTTGCCGATCGCGCTGAATTTCTCGGTGATGCAGACTTCGTCAGCGTGCCAGTGCAACGACTGCTCAGCCCGCCGTATGCCGAACAGCGAGCTGCTGCTATCCGCCTCGATCGCACACTACCGCCAGCAGCCTACGGCCGGTTCTTCATGCAGGACGACGCCGGCACCAGCCATTTTTCCGTCCTGGATGCAGCAGGCAACGGAGTCGCCTGCACGGAAACCATCAACCTGACCTTCGGCAGTTTTGTCGTGGTCCCCGAATGGGGCATTCTGCTCAACAACGAAATGGATGACTTCGCCGCCAGTCCCGGCAAACCCAACGCCTTTGGCCTGCTGCAAAGCGCCGCTAATGCCGTTCAGCCGGGCAAACGACCGCTCAGCAGCATGACGCCCACGCTCATGGTTCGCGAAGGAAAAGCCGTTCGTGCCGTGGGGGCCTCCGGTGGACCGCGGATCATTACCGCCACCCTGCAGAACCTGCTCAATCAGGAACTCTTTGAGATGTCCCCGCAGGACGCCGTTGCCGCCGCTCGCTTCCACCACCAGTGGGCCCCCAATGAACTGCTGCTGGAACCCGAGCTGAAAAACAGGCTTGGAAAAGAACTGGAAAAACGAGGCCACAAGGTGCAGCAGTCGAACGGTCTGGCCGCGACTCAGGGCGCAGCAAGATCTTCCGACGGCACCTTGCAGGGCGGTAGCGATCCAAGGAAAAACGGTCAGCCAGCCGGATTCGATTTGGAAAAATGAAGATTTTGGGTAAGAATCAGGACAGCCACGTCTGGAAACCTGAAATATCTGGGAAACACTGCCTTGGAAGACTAAGCAAGGGAATTCTATCGCCCAGCATCGTTTTTCGACGAAATTTTCCCGGCTGGTATTTTCGTTGTTTTTTGAGCACAAGGAATAGCCGTAAATAACGGCAGGCGAAAGTCCTGGTCGCCGGTGGCGGGGGTTGACGGAACAACTCTACGGCAAGTTTAAGGAAAGAGAATGTTCGGGGTATCGCAGCAGCAACTGGAAGGCCGTCGCAGGCCGGCAAAAACCGCCATTCGCTCCGTCTCGGAGACGACGCCGGCTGCGTCGCCACCGCACGATGACCTCGTCTCACAACCTCGTCTGCACAACCCGGAAGCTCAGGACGCACCGGGTGCTGCGTCCATTCCCGATTACCGAGTCCCAACGGGGATCCCGCTGTCGCACAAGCTGCGGTCGATTCTTGGGCGGCCACTCAGGGCCAGACTGGCCCGCTCCCGACGGCGTTTCCTGAAACGTGCTGCAACCAACTGCCAGGCTATGCAGCAACAGGTCCTGCAGGATCTGCTGCAGCTGAACGCCGATTCGGCATTTGCCCGCGATTTTGGCCTCAGACCCGGAATCACCATCCAGCAACTCCGTCGCCAGGTCCCCATCAGCGATTACGAACTGTACCGGCCGTACGTCGATCGCATGCGGCAAGGTGATACCAGCGCATTGCTGGGACGTCGCAATCGCCTGCTGATGTTTGCCATGACCAGTGGCACAACGTCGTCTTCAAAATATATTCCCGTCACCAGCCGCTTCCTCGCGGACTACCGGGCAGGCTGGCAGATGTGGGGCATTGAACTCTACCGTACGGTACCTGGCCTTCCCGATCTGCACGTCGTGCAGATTGCCAGCAGTCACTGTCGCTCACTGACACCAGGCGGCACTCCCTGTGGAAACATCAGCGGCCTGGTTGCATCGATGCAAAATCCGCTGGTCCGTTCGCTTTACACCATTCCCTCAGCCGTCTCCGATGTCGCCGACGCTGACCTCAAACGCCGCCTGATCCTCGCTCTGGCATACGGTGACCCGCATGTCGGCATGTTTGTCACCGCCAACCCCAGCAGCCTGCTGCAGCTGTTTGAAAGCGTTGAGAAAAATCCCGAACAGATGCTGCGTGATCTGCATGACGGACTTGGCGACCAGATCACGGTCCCCGGCGCGGCTGGCCGTCGCCTCAGATTAGCAGTCGGCCCTCGCGCCAGTCGCAGTCGCCAACTGGGGCAGCTGCTGCGGCTGTACGGTCACCTGACGCTACGGGATGTGTGGCCCAATCTGCAGGTCATGGCCTGCTGGACCGGGGGCAGTGCCTCGGCATATATCAGCCGCCTGCGCGAAATCTGTCAGGGTATCACGATCTGTGATCACGGTCTGCATGCCAGCGAGGGTCGCATGACGATGCCACTCGCCGCTGAAACTTCAGCCGGTCTGCTGGAAATCGGAACCCACTTTTTCGAATTCCTGCCGGTCGACCAAGCAGACTCCGCTGACCCGCAGGTCCTGAGTGCCTGGGAACTGACACCCGGTCGCGAATACTACATTCTGCTGACCACCAGTTCCGGATTCTACCGCTATAACATCCGCGATGTCGTGCGTTGTACCGGGTTCCATGGGGATGCACCACTGCTCGAGTTTCTGCACAAGGGGGCTCACATCTCCAGCATCACCGGCGAGAAGATCTCTGAATCTCAGGTGGTTGAATCTGTACGAGCCGCTCAGGCCGACAGCGGACTATGCACCACACAATTCACAATGACCCCCGAATGGCTCGATCAGCCTGGATACACCCTTTACGTGGACCTGCGACGCCAGGCAGAATCCACACAGATCGAACGCTTCGCCTTACTCGTTGAACAGCAACTCTGCAGTCGCAACGAAGAATACCGCGAAAAAAGACAGACCGGACGACTGAGTCCAATTCGCATGCAGCCGTTGCCTGAATCTGCCTGGCAAACCCTGCAGCAGACTCGACTGCGAAAATCGGGCGGCAGCGCAGAACAATACAAACACCCCTGCCTGATGCCGGATCCCGAATTCCGTCGCGTGTTCCTGAAGGCCTGCGGACTCGAAAGCGAAACTCTCCGCCGCACCCACCTCTGAACCAGACCTCGCACCCGCAGCCTCAGTGCCGCGCGCCATACCGCCTCTGCTGCACTCGTGCCCGCTTCCTGACGGTCGCGGCTCCTAATGGCATACTGCCCACTGACCTCGTGCGCCCAACTTCGCGGCTTCCTGTGAGACCAACGGCCTGCAAATCACCTTCCCCAGTGCCGCGATCTCCGGACCATACAAACGCAGAGGAAAGATCTCGGGCTGGAAAGCCCAAGCTACAGAAGGAGCCACCCGCGGACTCCCGTCCGCGGCTCGCCATACTGAACACTGCCCCCTACTCCCCGATATCCCCAGCCATCACCACATACAGCCGCTCAGGTCTTATGCGCTTCCGCAGCGACGCATTCACCTGCTCAACTGTCAGGTCCCGAATCTGCTGGTCTGCACGCTCCGCAAACAGCATGTCCCGGCCCACAAAAGCATACACCTCCAGCATCCCCGCAAGCGCTGACTCGTTCGAACGCTGCACCTGCTGCTCCTGCAAATAACCGGATTTTGCAGCCAGCAGCTCCTCTTCAGTGATCCCGTCCTGCAGCAGCCGAGCCAGCTCCTCCCGAATTGCCGTATCCACTTTTCTCACATTCTGCGGGTTTGAAATCGCAAAAATAAAGAACGAAGTCCGTCGATCCACAGCCGAAGGCTGCAGTCCAGACTGAATCCCGTACGACAAACCCTCGTTCTGACGAACACGGTCTCCCAGTCGCGAACTCAGTCCACCACTGCCCAGAATAAAGTTGCCAATCTCCAAAGCCGCAAAGTCCGGATCGTCATCACGAACTGGCAACGTCATCATGCCGATCCAGGCCGCATTGGCTTTATCCGGAGTCCTGATGATTTCTGTACCCCCGACTGCGTTGTCCACATGCACACGCGGCAGACGCTCAAACGCCGCCTGCGAAGTCCAGCCGGCCGTCATTTCCTGCACCGAATTCGTTACCGCAGCCGCATCGAAATCACCCAGCACCGTCAGCTCACCCGTCGAACCGGCCAGCAGCGTCGACCACACCTGCTTCAGCTGCTCCAGTTGCACACCCTTTAGCCGCTCCAGCTGCTCAGGCAGCGGGGCTTCATGGCGAGGATCTGCGGGGGAATAGGGGGAAATCCGGCGAGTCGCCGCGGAAAACGCCAGCGCCACCGGATCCGAAACCTGCTGGCCTGTCGCCGACAGCTGCTCTTCCCGCAACAGCTCCATTTCTTCCGCCGGAAATGCCGGATTCCTCAAAACATCACGCAACAGATTCAACACCGGTGGCAAGTTCTCTCGTGTAACCTGAATCCGCGCTGTCAGTGTGCCGGGTGCACCGCTGAGACTCATTCGCGCCCGGTAGTTATTCAGCTCGTCCGAAATTTCCTGCCGACTGCGATACGCCGTGCCCCGCATCAGCAGCTCCGGCAGCAGCTCTGCAGCCAAACCTAGATTTTCAAGAGCTTTCAAGTTGCCATACCGCAGCGTCAGCTGCAAAGTTGCCATGCCGCCGCGAGTTTTCTTTGGCAGCAGCGTCACCTTCAGGCCGCTGTCCAGACGAGACCTCTGCAGTCGCCCTTCAATCGCCTTCGGAGCCGCATCGAACTGCTCGCCCTGAGCCACCGCCGCACGACCCTGATAGTCCTGCAGCAATGCCGCCACATCCGGCGTGGCCGGAATTGTGGCCCGCTCAGCAGCCTTCGTCGGCTCAAACACACCCGCCGTACGATTGCTTCTCGTCAAATACTGCTTTGCCACGCGGTTGACGTCAGCCGCCGTCACTTTCTCGAGACGATCCCGATGCAGAAAGAACAGCCGCCAGTCGCCCTGGGCAGCCCACTCGCTCAGCTCAATCGCGACCTGCTGGGAATTCGCCATCTGCAGTTCTCGCCCCTTCAGCAGCTCTGACTTCGCACGCTCCACCTCGTCCGCCGAAAATGGCCTGTCAGCTGCCGTCTCCACGGAATCAACCAACTACTGCAGCAGTGTGGAACCATCAGTCCCGTCGGCCGCGTCAGCCCCAAACATCAGCGCACCCGGATCATGCAGTGCAAACGAATACCCGTAACAACTGGCAGCGATACGGCGACGCACCAGACCTTCATACAGACGCCCCGACGGCTCGCTGGCCATGACAGTCGCCAGTACATCCACCGACGCGTAGTCCGGATGAGGCCCGGCAGGTATGTGATAGAGCAGCGCCGCTGCGGGCACGTCACCCACGCGCCGCACAGTCACCATTCGCTCGCCGTCCTGAGCCGGCTCTTGTGTCCACGTGCGATCAAGTTCGCGAGTCGGCTTTGGCAGTGCCCCAAAATACTTGACAATCAAAGACAGGGCCTGCAGAGTCTCAAATCGGCCGGCCACAACCAGCATCGCATTGTCCGGCTGATAAAAACGCTCATAGAATTTTCGCAGACGGTCCACCGGCACACGCATAATGTCTGCCTGATTCCCGATCGTCGACTGGCCGTAGTTGTGCCATTCGAAGGCCGCCGCCATCACTCGTTCCATCAGCACGTTCTGCGGACTATTCTCGCCGCTTTCAAATTCGTTCCGCACAACCGTCATTTCCGAAGCCAGATCCTCAGCCCGAATCAGACTGTTCACCAGCCGATCAGCCTCCATCTGCAAAGCAAACTCCAGATTCTCTGCACCGGCCGGCATCGTTTCATAGTAGTTGGTGCGATCCAGCCACGTTGTCCCGTTGAAGTCGGCTCCGCGCTTCTTCAGTTCCGCAGGGATCTGGGGAAAGGTCGGAGTCCCCTTGAAGACCATGTGCTCCAGCAGGTGAGCCATCCCGGCCTCGCCATAGCCCTCATGCCGCGAACCGGCGAAAATTGTTAGATTAACGGTGACCCTTGGGCTGGTACTGTCCGGAAACAGCAGTACCTGCAGCCCGTTTTCCAGACGATACTCAGAAATCCCCTCGACTGATCGCAAGGCCACCGGGTCGTCCGGAGCCGCCTGAGCAGCAGCACAGGCACCCGGGCAGACCGCTGCTGCCGCCAACACAACACAGAACACTAGATCACTCATGTCACTTCTTCCTGAATCGGTCGGAATTTGTGCAATGTCGCCATTGTAGCACTGCCGACTGTTCCGAAAAGTTCGCCTCAAGACGCCGCCCCCGCGTTTTCCAGCCGCCACCGAGGCCCGGACGGTAGCCCAGGCGGCCGACTTTCGGCTAGAATTGTCCACCCGACGGAGTCCGCCTGCAAAGCTCCCGTCAACCACATTTAGCCTGCGAAGGGATTACTCCTGTAATGCATTTCGTTCGTCGCTGTCACACACTGCCGGCATTTCTTGCGTGCCTGATACAAATCACCACGATCACCGCACAGGACAACTGGCCCCGGTTTCGCGGTGCCGCGGGACTCGGCGTCAGCTCGCAGCAGCATATCCCGGTCACGTGGAACGCTGATCAGCCCGCCTGGAAAGTGACGCTGCCCGCCATCGGTCATTCGTCCCCCGTGATCTGGGGCAATCACCTGTTCGTCACATCCGCAACAGAAGGCGGCAGCGAACGCTTCATGCACTGCCTTGATGCCGACTCCGGTGCCAAACTCTGGGACGCTTCATTCAAAATGGAAGCCAGTCGCAAACACCAAAAAAACAGCTGGGCCTCCAGCACGCCAGCGACCGACGGAACCATCGTCTGCTGCCTGTTCGCAGATGCCAGCGAGCTGGTGGCGAAAGCCTGGAACTTTGCCGGCCAAGAAGCCTGGTCCGCTGACCTCGGGTCCTACGAAAGCGAACACAATCTCGGTGTCTCCGCCATCATCGAAGACGGACTTGTGATCATCGCGAATGATCAGGTCGGACCCAGTTCCTTCATCGCCCTGCAGGCTGCCACCGGACAGGTCGTCTGGAAAACCGAACGAACGCCCGGCAAAACGTCCTACAGCACTCCCACCGTCGCCCCTGATGGTGCAGGCGGACGACAGATCGTCACCGTCAGCGAATCGGGCGGAGTCACCGGGCTGGATCTGAAAACCGGCAAACAACACTGGCAAACGCCCAAACTGCCCATGCGAACCGTGGCTTCACCCATCGTCCTCGACGGACTCGCCTTCGCCACCTGCGGTGAAGGCGGAAATGGCAAATACTTCGCCGCGGTACGCACCGGCCTCGATGTTCCAAACGACCAGCGGATCGCATGGGAACGCAAAACCATGCTGCCCTATGTACCATGCCTCATTCGCAAAAACGATCTCCTGTTCCTCTGGGGTGACAAAGGCATCATGGTGTGCCTCGAAGCAGCCACCGGAAACGAAGTCTGGTCCGAACGCATCGATGGACAATACAGCGGTTCACCCATCCTGATTGAAGACCGAATTTACTGCGTGACTGAAGATGGCATCGTTGTTGTCCTGCAGGCTGGCAGACAGTTTAAGGAACTCGGTCGCACTCCGCTCGGTGATGATTGCCACTCCACACCCGCCGTCGCCAACGGACACCTCTACTTCCACACCTTCAAACAGGTCATCGCCATCAAATCTGCCCCCTGAAAAACACTCAATCTTTCTTTCCATCGTAGCTCGGGCTTTCCAGCCCGAGCCCTGCCCCCCAATCCCACTTCTCCCCCATGAAATGTGGGAGAGGAATCGAGAGTGAGGCGGCAAAACCCCCATGGAACGCAGACCCGAGAACCGCACCCGCGGACTCCCGTCCGCAGCCCGCCAGACTGACCACTGACCAAGGATCGTTTCTATGTCCGGAGAATGGCCGGGCGGGCTCTGTCCGCAATGCGGCGAAGACATGCCCCCCAGACTGGTTCACTGCCGCTCCTGTCGCGCGCTGCTGAATTCGGAACTGACTGAAGACAGCATCGAAATTCCCAGCTTCTTTTCCCTGCCGGAGATCAGCGTGACCGCTTCAGCCACCCCCCGTGGTCACTACGTCAGCTGTCCCGGCTGCCTCCAGGAACTGCGGATCCACAGCAAATACAAAGGCCTGAGGGTGCAGTGCAAACATTGCCAGCATGCCTTCCCCTATGATGCCTCGGTCGAAATTCTCGCTGCCTACATGAGCTGCCCGCACTGTCAGCAGGAAATTCGAGCCGGAATCAAATACCTGGGGCACAAAGTCGTGTGCAAGCACTGCATCGGACACATCCAGTTGCAGCCTGAACCGCACTGAACTGCCCCCCACCCCCCAGCCACTTCTCAATTACGAATTCCACACCGAATTCAACCAGGATTCTCAGACCGCCGTCGAAGCAGTGCAAAGCCTCTGCATCGCCAGGAATTCCACCATGAACAACGGCCCTTCGCCGATCATCGAAACGTCAGGTCTCAGCAAGACCTGGCGGTCCGGGATCCTCAAACGCACACGCTTTCAGGCACTTAACAGCGTCACGCTGCAGGTGCCGCAGGGTTCCATTTACGGGTTGCTGGGCCCCAATGGCGCCGGAAAAACCACACTGATCAAAATCCTCCTCGGCATCATCTCACGCTCGGCAGGTTCAGCCACGGTCCTCGGACACCCTGCCGGTTCCATGGCCGCCAGACAGCAGATTGGCTACCTGCCGGAAAACCATCGACTGCCTCGTCACCTGTCAGCCAACACCGCTCTTGAATACTACGGCAGCCTCAGCGGCATGACAATGTCCCAGATCCGCGCTGCTCGCCCCAGGCTGCTGGAACAGGTGGGACTGCAGGGCCGTGAACGCGAACGCGTCTCTGGCTACTCCAAAGGCATGCTGCAGCGGCTCGGACTGGCCCAGGCCATGCTTCACAAGCCCAGACTCATTGTGCTGGATGAACCCACCGACGGCGTTGATCCGGTCGGCCGACGCGAAATTCGCGATGTTTTGCGGCAGCTTGCAGCCCAGGGCCACACGATTTTTCTCAACAGCCACCTGCTCCAGGAAATCGAACTGATCTGCGACCAGGTCGCCATCCTGAATAAAGGACAACTGCTCCGCACTGGTACGGTTCAGGAACTAACCAAAGCCATCAAAGGTGCTCCGCTGCAGTTGCAACTGTTCGGCACACGCACCGACATCGAACAGGTGATTGCTCAGTGGCCCGCCGCAACACTTCGTGAAGCGGCCCCCGGAGCCTTCGAAATTGAAGTTCCCATCGCCGAGCAGCCCGATGCCGACAGACTCGTCGATGGCCTGCGATCACGCAGCATCAGCATCTTCCGCATGGCCCGTCGCGAACGCACGCTGGAAGAGGTCTTTATGACGATCGTAGGGGAGGCATCCCGATGAGAGCCTGTTTCGCAATTCTCAAAGACGCCTTCCGTGAAGCAGCGGCCTCTCGCATCCTCTGGCTGGCCCTCGGCGCCATCGCACTGGTCCTGGCCGTACTCGCCCCCATGGGACTCAAATCCGTCCCCAGCACACGCCTGCGACCGTTCGAACTGGTGGACGCAGAAGGATTGCTGAAAACACTGCAGCAGGGATCCACTGACACAGCCGGCCCGGCACATCACATCTGGACTCTGTTCGACCCCAAAACTCAGGAAAATATCCGCGGACTGACACCGCCAGGTCCCGAAGCCAGTACGCGTGATACCCGACGCTTCCAAAACCGCATTGTCGACGCCGTGAACAGCCTCCTTGACCAGGACGATTTTTATCTCCCCGAAAAATGGAAGTCCCCCCTGTGGGATGCCGCCAGCATCGGTGCGGACCTGCGAAACACAGACCCCGCAGGACTCACGAAGCCACAGCGAGCAGTTCGCAATCTGAAGCGGTTCACCGCCGCCTTCGCCGACGCCATCGACATCCAGGACGAAAAATCTCTTGAACTGTCCTACGGCACTATGACTCTGTTTGGCCCGCTGCGGCTGCCGCCCAGCCAGACCGATGATCTCATCAACGAAATCATTATCGGGGTGCTGACGATATTTCTGGGGTTCTTCGGAGTTTTCGGATCGCTGCTCGTCACAGCTTCCATCATTCCCCGCACTTTTGAACCAGGCGAAATCTCACTGCTGCTCAGCAAACCCGTCCGCCGCATCACGATCTACCTCACCCGTTTCAGCGGCGGCTGCATCTTCACCCTGCTGTGCGCTGCTGAACTGGTAACCGGCACGTGGCTGCTGCTGGGGTTCCGCTTCGGACTATGGCGCGCCGAACTGCTGCTTTGCATCCCCCTCTACGTCTTCCTTTTTGCGATTTATTATTCTGTCAGTGCGCTGGCCGGAGCCGTCTGGCGGAACGCCATCGTCAGCCTGATCCTCGTTGTGCTGTTTTGGATCGTCCAGACGACTGCCGGTGTCGTGAACGGCTTCATGGCTGACGCATGGCTGCCCGGACAGCAGATTGAAGATGTGGCCTTCGCCGGAGATCAGGTCTTCGCTCTTGACGGCGCCCGCTCGGTGCTTCGCTGGAATGCACAGCTTAAAGACTGGCAGCCCATCATGCAGCAGGAAAACCCCGGTGCCGCGCAATTGCTGGGAATGCTGGCCGGTGGCCGTCGCTACGGACTGGCGGTATCTCCCGATGGCCGGCGAGTGTACACTCTGCAGGCTGATTTCTCCCGCTTCGGACAGGCCGGATCCGCCACGCTGATTCGCGGTGAAGCTGACGAATTCGCCCGCGAAGCACTTGCCGGTACCCCCGAAGCCATCTTCGGCATCTGGAACGACTCCAGCGGTGCCCTGATCCTCGTCGGACTCCGCAATGTGCACCTCTATGAGGGCGTCTCCGGAAATCAGGCAGATGCCCGCCAATGGCTCCGCGGCATGCTCGGCAACATGGTCCCGGCCGGCAGTCGCGGCTTCAAGACTCTCACCACCGGTCGTCGCGAAATCCTCCGCCCAGACGCCGCTGTCGCCTTCAGCCGAGACGACGCTGCCATCGTTTCATGGGATCAGGGACGCATGAGTCGCCTGCAAAGACTTCCCGACGGCACGTACCAGGAGGCCGTCACACGCGAAGTCACCAAAGATCTCGCCGCGATGATCGCCGCCGCACCCACACGCATCATCGTCGCGCAGTCAGATGCCGTCGTTCGTATTCTCGATGAAAACCTGATTGAAATTGAACAACTCAATCTGCCGCCCGCAGAAAAGCCCAAACGCTGCGAAATCAGCCGGGATGGCTCCCGCGGTGCGGTACTTACACACTCCGGAAAAATCTTCCTCTGGAGCCCCGGCAGCCTGCAGCCATTGCCCGGCAGCCACAGTACGCGATTTGCCTCCGTCAGCTTCCTGCAGGACGGTCGTCTTGCCGTCTCTGAACGCCGCACGCTCAGCATCCTTGACTCAGACCCTGGCCAGCCCGAAACACTGCAGTACTCCGGACAACAGGCGTGGCCCTACGCCCTCTATGATTACCTTGTCCGACCACTCTATAAAGTCTTCCCGAAACCCTCCGAACTTGATTACGCCGTCCGCTACCTCGTCACCGGCGAAACCAGTATTCGAATTAATGACGGACAGGAACGCAGTTCGACAGACAATCTCGAAGATAAACGCATCGTGTTTGACCCCTGGAGCTCCCTCTGGAGCAATTTGTTGTTTATTCTTGTCATGCTGGGATGCGGGTGCGTCTATCTGATCCGCTCGGACTTCTGACACCTGGAACCCCAGACATAGTTTTGGACTGTTGGCGGCACGGAGCTTTCCTGATGAATTCCGGCGACACGCTGATTCTGGATGACGCGGAACGCGAACAGTCGCGACTGCTCAGCCTGCAGGGGGTCAGACCGCCGGCTGATGTGCCCGGCTATTCGTTTGTCAGACGGCTCGGCATGGGGGCGTTTGGGGTTGTCTGGCTGGCTCGCGAAGATCGCACAGGTCGCATGGTGGCCATTAAATTCTATCCCCGACAACGGGGCATGAACTGGACGCTGCTTAGCCGCGAAGTCGAAAAACTGGCAGCCGTCTACACCTCCCACCACATCGTCCGACTGCTGGATGTCGGCTGGACCGCAGATCCGCCGTATTTCGTCATGGAATACGTCGAAGGCGGTTCGCTGGGATCACGCCTCGCAGGTGAAAAGCTGCCAGTCGACCAGGCCGTACGAATCGCCAAAGAAATCTGCAGTGCACTTGTCGATGCACATGGCGCCGGAGTCCTGCACTGCGATCTGAAGCCGGACAACGTTCTGCTGGATGGCCAGGAGTGCGTACGACTGTGCGACTTCGGACAGGCCCGCATGTCCCACGAACACAGTCCGGCTCTGGGCACCCTCTATTATATGGCACCTGAACAGGCGGATCTCGAATCGCCACCCGATGCCCGCTGGGACGTGTACGCAGTGGGCGCTATTCTGTATCAAATGCTCACCGGAGCTCCACCCCACAGGACGGCAGACGTCGAACGCCGACTACAGGACACCAGCGGCCTCGATGAAAGACTGGCCGTCTATCGCCGCATGGTCACAGCGGCTGGTCGTATCGGCAGCCAGCGAGACATTCGCAGTATTGATGTACGACTGGTCGAGATCCTCGAAAAATGCCTCGCTGTCGACAGCCAGCAAAGATTCCCCAATGCTCAGGCCGTGCTCGATGCACTCGCGGCCCGTGATCGCCAGCGATCTCGTCGCCCCCTGCTGCTGGTCGGCTTTTTTGTACCTCTGCTGCTCACGGCAGCCCTGCTGCCAATTCTCGGCTATGCACTCTCCCGCAATCGCGATGCTGCCGAACTGCAGATGAGTGAACGTGCCCTCGAAAGCGATGCCCTGTCAGCACGCCTGCAGGCAGCCGCTCTCGAAGATGAACTGCGACAGCGACTGCAGGAGCTGGCAACCATCGCCGCAGCCGATGACCTACGGCGTGAACTTGAGGCACTCATGCGGCGTCCACTCCCGGATGTCATCACTGAAGTCCGAGCCACCGCTGAGGCACCGTTCACGGCGAGGCCCCGCTGGATGCAGCTGCTGGACTCAGCATGGGAACGATCGCAGGATGCCACAGACAGCAATCGCGGAAATGATACCAGCTGGTTCATTACTTCTCCTGATGGAACTCAGATCTGGCGACGCGAGTACAGTGAACGCACAATCGGTGAGAATTTCTCGTGGCGAGACTACTTCCACGGGCAGGGCCGAGACTTTGACCGCGACCAGCAGCCTAAACACCTGACGCCACTCAAAGAACCCCACGTCAGTGCCGCATACAAAAGCACCACCACCGATCGACAAACCGTAGCCCTGAGCGTTCCGCTCTTCGCCGCCGATCGATCGATCATCGGCGTCTTCGCACGCACAGTTCACCTTGGTGACCTGCAGGGACGGCTGCGAGGCCGTATGTCAACAACCGGACGAGACGATGTCGAACGGATCATTGCTCTGGCCGAAGTTCGAGACGGCGATGAAGTTCGACTGCTTGACCACCCCTGCCTGACAGAACAGTTCCTCAGAAACGAAGAAGATCAGGCTCGCGATGATGCCCTGTTCCGCGAGCTCATCCTCGATCCAAATGCCGCCTCCAGCATTCAAGGACTGCTGAACACCCCCGGGGACGTCACCGAGGCAAGGCTCAGAGTGTACCTCGACCCCGTCGGCAGGATTCAGTCACCCGTCGCTCACCCCTGGTCCGGCGAATGGATGGCAGCCGTCGCTCCGGTCAAAGGAACTCGCTGGGCGGTTATCGTGCAGGAAAGGCGTTCCGGTGTCCTCGAACCAATTTTGCAGATGGAACGCAATGCCCGACGACAACTGGCACTTGCCGCGGCAGCAGCAGCCGGACTCATCGTCCTTGGATGGATGTTCGTCTGGCGCGCTGTAGCGGGAAACCGAGGTTAAGCATGTGGATCAAATTCTGCGGGGCAACCCGCATCGAAGACGCCGTTGCCGCCGCTCAGTCAGGAGCTGATGCACTGGGACTGAATTTCTACCCAGGCTCCAAACGTTTCGTCTCACCCGCCCTCGCCGCAAACCTTGCTGACGCTGCTCGGACCGCAGCCTCAATTCCCGGTAGCCACGAAGTCTCGACGCCGGCCTGCCTCATCACGGGCGTCTTCGTGAATGCAACACCCAGCCATATTGAAACCATTGCCCGGGCTGTCCGCCTCGATGCCGTTCAGCTTCACGGAGACGAAGACCGCGACACAATCCTCGAAATCCGCAGACTGCTCCCCCAGACGCTGCTGATCAGGGCCCTGCGGGCCTCAGTCGATCGGCTCCCCGAATTGCTGGCTGCCATCGACATGCTGCAGCAAACGGCCCTCACTGATGCCCTCCTCCTCGATGCCTTCGTACCAGGCAGCTTCGGGGGTACCGGAGCCCGCATCGACGCCTCCGTGTTTAAAGCATGTCAGCAAAAAACCACACTGCCACTGATTCTTGCCGGCGGACTCGATCCTGAAAATATCGCCACAGCCATCCACTCCTGCCGCCCTTTCGGAGTCGACACGGCAGGGGGTATTGAGACCCAGCCAGGACATAAAGATCTTGGAAAAATGCGTAGATTTGTCGCGGCCGCACGCTCAGTCGCAGACCACCCTGTCAGGACGGTACTTACACGACAGCCAGCACGCTGACACCAGCCTAAACATGGACCACGTTGCCACTCCCGCTCCCGGCCAAAGCGATCCCCGAGAACTCCTGGAAACAAACTGGCCCAAACACATATTTTTGGGCATGATGCACGGAGAATAACCCAACTCCCAATACAGACCCACACAAAGGATTTTCCCCATGGCCCTCAAAACCACCATCCGCGCACTCAGCATCGGACTGGTTTTGGTACTCACATGCCGCCAGGCATCTGCTGATGACTGGCCACAATGGATGGGGCCGCAGCGGGAAAACGTCTGGCGCGAAGATGGGCTGCTCGAAAAATTTCCCGAGGCAGGCCCCAAGGTGCTCTGGAGCACTCCCATTGCCGGTGGCTACTCGGGACCTGCGGTCGCAGCAGGGAAAGTCTTCATCACCGACTATGTCACCGCAGACAACGTCAAGGTTGACAACTTCGACCGCCGCGAATTTTCCGGCACCGAACGGATTCATTGCCTCGAAGAGGCTACCGGAAAGGTTCTCTGGACTCACGAATATCCCGTTAAGTACTCCATCTCGTACCCGGCAGGGCCGCGCTGCACTCCCGTCGTTCACGATGGACTCGTCTATGCGCTCGGCGCTGAAGGACACCTGTTCTGCCTCAGCACTGACAGTGGCAAAGTTGTCTGGTCCCATGATCTGAAGGCTGAATACGGAACAACCGCACCGCTCTGGGGCTACGCCGCTCACCCGCTCCTCGACGGCGACAACCTGCTAACGCTGGCCGGTGGCGAAGATTCACATATCGTCGCCCTGAACCGCCTGACTGGTAAAGAAGTCTGGCGAAGCACAGCTTCCGGATCCCAGGGTCAGGGCTACTGCCCGCCCACTATTATCAAACATGCCGGCGTCCGCCAGCTGATCATCTACAAACCCGATGCCGTCGCTTCCCTCGACCCGGCCACCGGAAAACAGTACTGGTCACTGCCCTACGAAGCATCAAACGGCTCCATCATCATGTCGCCGATACTGTCCGGCAACTATCTCTACGCCGCAGGCTACAGCAATAAAAGCCTGATGATGGAGCTGGACCCGGCAAAACCTGCAGCCAAAGAATTATGGCGAGACAAATCAAACGTCATCTGCCCCGTCAACGTGCAGCCATTCCTTGATCAGGATGTCCTGTACGGCTTTGACCAAAAAGGCGTGCTCCGCGCAGTTTCCATTCCTGAAGGCAAGCGACTTTGGGAAACCTCAGATGCCATCGGGAAACGCCCGGCTGGATCTGAGACTGCGTTTATCGTACGGCAGGGCAGTCGCTATATCCTGTTCAACGAACTGGGAGAACTTCTCCTGGCTGAACTGACTCCAGCAGGTTACCGCGAAATCGATCGGGCCAAAGTCATCGATCCGTCCAATTTCGCCTTCGGCCGTGAAGTTGTCTGGAGCATGCCGGCATTCGCCAATCGACACGTCTACATCCGCAACGATAACCGCATCCTTAGCGTGGACTTCACCGCTGCAAAATAACCTGCGATCTGCAGGCAGCACCTCCAGACCCCGACTCAGATCACTCGAGCAACACAACGTCGCTTTTGAGGCGTGGCACGGGCCCCCCGAAAAAAACGAAGCCTTCGCATTCTGATCGTGTCGCCTCGCACCGCGGACGAACTTTTCTTGGCCACACTTTGGGTGAGCACGCTGTCCAGGTCGCTCAGGATGCTGCCTGACAGCGCAAAGCACCCACTCCAGCCAACCTGCCCAAGGGACGTCTTTATTCGCATACCTGCGGACATCACAATTCACCCAGCCCCGAAGGAACAACCGCCCCTCGCAGCCGCCTTTCCTCCCAGGCACCAGTTCTACAGCCAAAACCGGCCACAATGACGAACAATGCCTCACTACACACAGCCAGCCAGTTAAACGCTGCCAGCGTCACTTTCGACACTCGCAAGCTGTGGTACTGCCTCATGGATTAAGTCGCCGGGGACTTTCCTGCTATCCCGGCAAGCAGCCCTGCGTTCGCCTTCACAGCATCACCACCAGTTTTGTTTGTATCCACGCCGGCAAGATCGCACTCTCCTGTGAAATTCCGGATCCCGTCTGCCCTGCTTGGCTGCGTTGCCCCCGCATTCGCTCTCAAACCAGCAGGCCTCCGCAGGGGGGCGCCCCTCCCCCTGCTGATACTCGCCGTCATCGCTGCCGCTGCAAAAGCTACTCGGCTGGCTGTGTTTCTGATCGGTTGCATTCCCTTGCTTCCGCTGCTGATGCAATCCCCACGTCGTACTCGAGGAATAACTCAACTTAGACAGCACTGATCGGCTTTTGTGGCACAAATTCGCATGGCTGCCGGGACAACTGAATCAAAACGAACGAGCTGCCGCTGCTTGCCAGCAGCTGATACGCAACTTCCCCGACTATCCCGCCGGATGGGGAATGCCGGCCTGGCTGCTGTCGCAAACCCAGCGGCCGCAAGACGCCGAAATCACCCTCCCTTCACCCTCCGAATCCAATTGATCCGCTGACTTCTGGATCACTAGCCACGATGTTGCTGCAGCACTCGCAAACGACGACTCGACACTCTCTTTTCTGAATGTCGCCATTCTTAAAGATCTGGGCTGCGTTCCCAACCTGCTCCGAAAGGCTAAAATACTGATCGCAATTGGCATTAACCACCACGCACTGCAAAACATTGACTTCGCTGAAAGCCTCCAGCACACCTCACCCGGCCTGATTTCCCTCAAGGCACGCCGGCTCGCAGAACTCAGGCAAACTCAGGAAGCCATAACCACCTTCTCCCGCGGACTCGAATTATTCCCGAACCGGTTTTTTCCGCTTCCTCAGGGCTGACCTGCTGCTCAGCATTGGGAAACCGGCCCTCGCTCTCGAAGACTGCTCGGCTATCCTGCAGTCAAATCCTGACTTTATCGCAGCATACGAACTTCAGTCACTCATCTTCCTAGAAAATGATCATCCTGAATCTGCGTCACCGCCGCCGACCACGCCATCGCTTCAGAACACGCCGGCTATCGCGCCTGGCCTGCCCGGGGTCTCGCCAGACTGCGACTTCAACGATTCCAGTTCGCCGCCGCGAATCTTAACCACGCCTGTCAGATGTCAGCGGTCGACGCCCGCCTATGATACGCACGCGCACAGGCAAGAATGGCCTGTGGCGATGCAGACACCGCCCTCGCTAAACTTAATACACTGCTCAGCACTCACCCCAATGATTGCGATGCTCTCTCCTTCCGCGGCTTTCTACATATAGCAAGACGGGATCACCTATGAGCGAGAAGTGGCGAATGCTGCACCGCACGTTGTGGAGATGATTACTCAATGGACATTCCGAACTCGTAGCACATGATTTCCAGCAGAACATTGACGTGGCACCACACCTGCTGTCACCAGTCTACGGGCTGTCCATAGTAGAACGCATGGCCGGCGATCACTCCGCTGCGTTTGCACTGCTCGCTACCGCCCTTCAAAAAGATCCCAGCCACGAAGCCTGCCCGCTCGACTCCTCGCCACCAAAGACAATCTTCAGGATGCCTTTCACGATCTTTCCACAATCCCCGAAAATAACAGCGCCTGCGTTCCCGCCCTGCTTTCTCGAGTACAAACGGGGCTGCACCTTGGAAACCTCGATGAGGCACGAAAAGACTTAAACGCCATCCTGCAGCACGAGCCCATATCGAGCGAAGCAATCATCGGTCACAGCGTCCTCTCAGAAAAATTCGAAGATCTGACCTCCGCGCAGCATAGCCTGCAGAAAGCAAACGATATCCACCCTGACGCCACGGAAGGTGTCGAGGTCACACGACTGCAAACGCACGCCACGATCGCTCAACGCGCTGAACAGTTTGAAGAGGCCATCGCCAGGTGCTCCCTGGCCCTGCAAATCGACCCTAACCACGTCCATGCTTTCGAGATCGCGTTAGAAATCTTTGGTACAGCGACTGCTTCGTCGAAACACTCGAGGATTATCAGGACCTCATCCAACTCGCCGAAAACCCCGACGCTGACCTGCTCTGCCGCGAGGGCGGCATCTATAACGAACTCGGAGACTTCGATCTGGCCCTCGAAGACCTCGAAAACTCACGACAACTGTCAATCATGGATCAACCCCTTATCCTCCCGTGCACCCTCAGCAACCTCGCCAGAACCTTCACAACACTCGAACGCTGGATAGATGCCGATGCCGCCTTCGCCGAATGCCTCCGACTCGATCACAACAGCCCGTGGCTACACTACCACCACTCACTTTACTTCGTCGCTCGTAATGATCCGACCAATGCAGTTCGCTGCCTTGAACTGGCACTCAGCATCACCTCACGCCGACCGCCGCCGGGCAAACGAACTCGCACGCAGGCATTTCTGAAAAACTGAAACACCTCCAATAACCCGCCAGTCATCTCGCAATCATCACTCACCCTTGCGCAGTGTCACCAGCCACGACAGCAGATCAGACATCTCCTGAGCTGTTAACTGAGCCGCCAGACCCGATGGCATCAGACTCTTCTGCTCCACCCGCCGATCTTCAATCTCCGACGACATTAACCTGACACGCGCCCCCTGAGACGTCAGCAACTCAAGCTCTGCAGGCTGCTCACGCAGCACGACGCCCGTCACGATCGTTCCGGCGGTTGTGACGATCACCTGAGTCTTCCAGCGGTCCTGAACCTCACGATCCGGATCCGTGATCGACTCAAACAGTCGCTCTGCAACCAACACTCGCCCCACGCCACTTAAATCCGGACCTCCCTGCCCGCCCGCACCATCAACGCCGTGACACTTCGCACACTGCAGTCGCCGCTGATCAAAAAACAGTGCTCGCCCACGCTCAATGTCGCCTGTCAATCTGGCCACATCCGCATAAACCGCCCCCGGCCCCAGACGCTGCACTCTTTGCCCAATCGGTAAAAATCCCTCAAACAAACTGCCAACCATCGAATCTGAACGCGCCGCTAAAGCTGCTGACAGATGCTTAATCTCACCGGCAACACCATCTGCTGCGCCCGGCACATCCGACAGTCGCAAACGCCAAAACGCCACGGCCAAACTCAATGCCTGTTCTGTCGTCAAGTTCTCCTCAGCCTTCCCCAGCTTTGAAACTGCCTCCGTCCGAACATTCGCAGAAACCGACACCTCACCACCGAAGTCCCCGCCCAGCCAGCGAGCCAGCAGGTCGGCACCCGCAAAATCGACCTCCCGCGACCCAATGTGCGGCATCCGACCCACTGAAGCAGAACCCACACGATATAACAGCACACTCCGATCCGGTTGGCCCCGCACCAGCACACCGGGCTGCACAATCCCAAAACTGCCCTTTTCAGGAACTCTGTCCCACGCATTCATCTCAGAATCGGAGTCCCAGACCCGCAAAGACAATAGCAAACCGGTCCCCGCATTCGGCTGATGACAATGCGCACAATTCACATGCAGCCACGACCGCGCCTGCACCTCTATACTGCCCTGACCCGGACCGGCTACCGCTCGCCGCACACAACTGAGCGGATCAGTCGTCACACCATCCCCCGACCGCGTCTCAACATAGCCGTCCCGCACCAGATCCAGCCATTCTGAATCAGCACCAGCGCCCTCCGCATGCAGCTGCTCCGGCTGTAACGCCAGAGTCGTCTCCGACCACGGATTATGACACTGCAAACACTCCGTGCGACTGTGAATTCGCCACGCCACTCCCCCATCCACCGGTATCTCAAGCTGCAGCCCAGCAGCCGGTGCCAGCTCAGCGTCAGTCTGAGCTTCATTCCACACATAACTGTAAGCAAGCCACTGTCGACCATCGAAGTGCAGCACCTGAGTTTCTATGCGGCGACCTTTCAGACTGACAGTCTTCGCCAGCACGGCACCCGCCGGATAATGCAGCCGACTGTTGAACATCGCCACACTCTCAAGGGGACGCGGAGACTGATAGACGGTCAGGATGGACCCTGCGGGTAATCCCAGCGCATGCTCACTCTCCGCGCCGTCCTGCCACATCGAGCGAGCCACCCGAAATGGACGTACCCCAGCTTCCCACTGATGTAAGTCAGTACGAGCAAACAAGCCGGTTTCTGACAACCGACGCGGAAACTCAGAGGAGACACGCCGCTCAGCCTCCAGACCCCTGTTCGACACCAGCCGATAAATACTGGTGTCCGACTGATGACTGACCACCAGCGGCTCACCCTCGCTGTCAGGCACAATCGCAATCACACGCAACTGCCCGGATGCAGCCCGCTCATACCGCTCAGTCCCACTTGGTAAAGACCAGATCTGACCACTGATCCAGTCACCGAAAAGATAATTCCCCGCCAGCCCTGGCATACGCTTGCCACGATACACATAGCCACCAGTCAACGATGCAGCCTCCGCATGCGGAAGCACTGCCCGGGGAGGTAAGATCGGAGTCGGACCGACCGGAGCACCGGGCTGTATCAACTCATGCCCCTCGCGCACACTCCAGCCGTAATTCCCGCCACGCGTAACTTCATGCACAAGCTCCCACTTCTCCCACCCAACATCCCCTGCATGCACCACTCCAGTTTCACTGTCCACCGAAATTCGCCAGGGATTCCGGAAACCATAGGCCCAGACTTCAGGACGAGCCCCCGCAAGATCTGTAAACGGATTGTCGTCCGGCACGCGATATGGCCGCTCCGCCGTCGCACCCCGTACGTCAATTCGCAAAATTGAACTCAGCAAATCAGAAATGTCCTGACCCGTCTTCAATTCATCCGGAGGACTGGGTGCTGTGGCGTCACCCGTCGAAATCAACAGACAGCCCGTATTATCAAACGCCAGATCACACCCATTGTGGCCGCCAGACAGCCACGTCAGAATCGGCAGTTCCGACTGAGGATCCAAACGAGGCGGATCAGATTCCGTCAAACGAAATCGCGAAACGCGACTGCCGTCCGGCAAAACACCCTCGCTGCGACCATTCAAAATCAAGCATACATACACAAATCGATTCAAAGCAAAATCCGGATCGAAGGCAAACGAATAAGCCTCCTTGACGCCGGTACTGCGAGCCGCATCGAAGGAAGTGAGTTCCGTCGGCAGATCGATTGCCAAATCCGCGTGCTGCACAGACTCATCGTCCGGAAAACTGAAAATCCGCCCCTTCAGCTCCAGCACAAAATAACGCTTAAGTGCCGGCTGCCACCGCAACTGCATCGGATCCCGAAACCTGAGCTTCGAGAACGCCGGTACAAGAGACATCGGCAACGGTTCCTCAGGTGTGCCCCGAAACCGCGAAGCCTCCCAGGGCAGTCGCCCGGTCACTGCAGGTGTGACTGGCACCTGAGCCTCAGCGAGAACCGAAAAAGACAGCCACAAAACAAGCAAAAAACAAGATGGCCGACTGACATTCCCGCCGCGCCGGAAAAGTCGCGAAGCACAACTCCAGATAGACAATTCAGGCACCATGCTGCTCTCTCCGGACTATAAACCACAGCAGGCATCATTCAACGCCGACTAACGCAGGCCCTGCCGCAACAGCAACTCAAGCTCCAGTGACTGCCGCTGCAACTCTTCCAGTGACCGGAACAAAAGATCAGCCTGAGCTGTCACCGGCTGCCCCACACCTTCCTGCAGCGTTCGAATTCGTCCAACCACAACACAACCTTTTCTATACCCAGCCCCAAACCCTGCTCAAGGCCACGCCCAACTCCCTGCTCGAACAAGCCTTCAGGACAGTTGGGCATGCGATTCTCCCCGACTATTCGCTGGCGGGCTCTGAAAGCCGGCTGCAAAATACCAGCTTCGGGCCGTCAAACACCGCATGAAGATAACAAAAATATCGTGCAAAGCCTCCATCTGGGAATGGATTTTTTTCGAGGCCTGCAGAAGCTAGAAAATGCTGCCACCGACTGCCGCCTCCGCAGGAACTGCAAAGCCCTGACTCGCGCCTCAAGCTAAGGAGCTTCCTGGAGAAAAACAGATTGCAGCTGACCCAGATCCACAAAGATGACCTGCATATCTGGAACAAACTCCTGCAAATCTGTCGCCGCAGACACCTCGTCACGCAGCGATAACGGCTCGTCCCACTCCGCCTCACCATGTCACAACACCAGCGGAATCACCACACACGGAGCCCGACGGTTCCGATCACGCCCCTCCAGAATCCTCAGAATATACCTGAACAACTGCCGGGCGATTCCTCGGTCGACCCAGCCCTTGTGCTCCAGCAACACATAAACCAGCACCCCAGTACCGTCCAGCAGCCGAGCCGAATAAAGCAGGTCCAGTCGCTTTTCGTGCTCCTCCGAGCCCACAAAAGTGTCCTTCGCCGGCTGAATTAAATTCAGATCCAGTCGCGCGAAAAACCGGCCGGCAGCTGAGTCCTCAACAACGCCCGCAGATTCTCAAGCACATCAAATGTGCGGCAAAAAAAATGATCATGAGGATGAACAGGCTGAAACTAAGAAACGTATTACGGAATGTCTTAATTCACACTCCCGCTCCACAGCAGCCGCCCTCTTCCGCACCGAAATGCTGCAAGTCGGTGTCGCTTATGCCAGTCCCGCGGAATAAGCAACCCGCTAAGCTGCTCAAAACAACTGCAACCAATAAAAATTTCAAGACCATCCGCCCTTTTCAATGCTGCCACATTTGCTTCCTCACAGCCCGTCAGAGACCATAACCTCACCGGACAAAACACCCCCCCTCTGCAGATCCCACGGCATGTCCCCGCTCATCGAACTTCAAGGACTCACCAAGGATTACGGATCATTCCGCGCTCTCTGCAATATCAACCTGCAAATACTGCCCGGCTGCACCGGACTGCTGGGCCCCAATGGCGCCGGGAAAAGCACCCTCATCAAAGTTCTCCTGGGACTCGTACGCGCCTCCGCCGGCAACGGCGTCGTCCTCGGCTTACCCCTCGGTACCCACTCCGCCGGTATCCGCAGCCGCGTCGGCTACATGCCCGAAGATGACTGCTACATCCACGGACTGTCCGGCATCGAAACCATGCAGATGGCCGCACGCCTCAATGGCATTCCAGCCACCGAAGCCATCCGCCGCAGTCACGAAATCCTCGATTTCTGCGGCACCGGTCAGGAACGCTACCGCGCTGTCGAAACATACTCCACTGGAATGAGGCAGAAACTCCGCTTCGCCATGGCGATCGTCCACGACCCGGAACTGCTGATTCTGGATGAACCCACAAGTGGCCTCGATCCACAAGAACGCGTCGCCATGCTGAATCGCATCCGCATCCTCACTCGCGACTTCCACAAAACCATTCTCCTCTGCACACACATTCTGCCGGATGTCCAGGCTGTCTGCACTCGCGTCGTGATCCTCGCCGCCGGACAGGTTCGCGTCAGCGAATCCCTCGAACTCCTGTCTCAGCTCCCCAGCCCTGCCATCTTTGTGCATTTCACCGGTTCAGCAGAACGCTTCCAGACCGCACTCCGACAACAACAACTCTCCAGCCAGCTCCAGGCCCCCCAGCAACTGCAGATACCCGGTACTGCCGAAGAACACAGCTCCATCATCTGGCAGGCCGCAGCCGCGGCCGAATGCACCATTCGCAGCCTGCTGCCCTCACGCAATTCACTCGAACAAATCTTTCTCGACACAGTGCGACAGGTGCAGCATGCCCATTCATGATCCTGGCTACCGCACATGGCAGGGCTGCACAGCACCGCTGGCTACACGCTGGATGGTTATTGCCGAAACAGGCATCCGTCGAGCATGGCTCAGTTCGTGGCTCAGACGCATGATGTTCTTCGCTTGGCTCCCGGCCTGCGTCATGGGCTTCATGGTCTTCCTTTACGAACAAACCAGCGCCAACGATCCCAATGCCGGACGCACCATGCTCGGGCTGTCCCGCATGCTGATCGATCCAGGATCCTCAGCCTCCTCATCCTTCACAGACATCCAGACCGCCCTCGAACGCCGTGATCAGTCCCCCGAAAGTGAACGACACCTGTTCTGGTCAGCACTGCTCACCACCCTGTTTCGCCGCTCACAGCCCTTCATCCTGATTCCCATGCTCGGGATCATCGTGCCCCCGCTCATCTCACAGGACTTCCGCTCCCGCGCCTTTCTGCTGTACTTTTCTCGCCCCATCACCAGCCTGCACTACATCCTCGGCAAAGCCGCCTGTGTCATGTTCTTCCTCGCCTCCATCACACTGGCACCCGCACTCCTCCTGTTTACCGCCGCCGTACTGCTCTCACCCAGCCTCAGCGTGCTCGCCTCAACCTGGGACCTCAGCCTCAGAATTCTGGCCGCCTCACTCGCCATCATGATTCCCTGCACCTGCCTTTCACTGATGCTGTCATCCCTCGCCTCCGAATCCCGCTATGCCTCCTTCGCATGGTTTGCGATCTGGATTTTCGGAGAACTGGCATGGCGGACCGCAGCACGCTCAGCTGCAGTCGGCAGCAACGTCGTCGTCAGCTGCCTGTCCCTCTTTCGAGTCTTCAGTGATGTCACCGCATGGATCCTCGACCCCAGACTTGTCATGGACGACATACAGACCAGACTGATGCTGCTCGCTGCCCTCTCCGCCGTCTCCCTCGCCGTCCTCTTCCGCCGCGTCTCGGCACCTCTGCAGGTCTGAGGAAAACAGCGATGACCAGCATGATCTCACTCCAAAACGTTACCCGACTCTACGGCACAGTCCTCGGTGTCAATGACATCAGCCTCGAACTGCCCAGGGGCGCATACGGACTGCTCGGACCAAACGGCGCGGGAAAAAGTACTCTCCTAAACCTGCTGATCGGACAACTCCGGCCCACACGAGGCGTCGTTGAAGTGCTGGGGATGCCACCCCGCAATAACCCCACACTCATGCGCAAACTGGGCTTCTGCCCCAGCTTCGAAGGCATGTACGCCAGCGTCTCCGGCCTCGACTGGGTCACCTTCCTCCTGCAAATGCAGGGACGCCGTCCCGCCGCCGCCAGACTTCGAGCCATCGAATGCATGGAACAGGTCGGCATGCAGGATGCCATGCAGCGACCCATCGCCACCTACTCCCGCGGTATGCGACAACGCACCAAACTGGCTCAGGCCATCGCACACGAACCCGAACTGCTCATCCTCGATGAACCGTTCAGCGGCCTCGATCCCATCGGCCGCGCTCAAATGACCGACCTGCTCCGCTCATGGATCCAAAACGGACGAAGCCTCATCATCGCCAGTCATGTACTCCACGAAATTGAAGCCCTCACTCAGTCCTTCCTCCTGATCTCCGGCGGACGACTGCTGGCCTCGGGCACCGCCGAAGAAGTCCACGAACTGCTGTTTCACGTTCCCGCGGAACTACTCCTGCGGTGCACCAAAGCCAGACGCATCGCCGCCCTGGCACTCCAAAACGGTCTCGCAGAAGCCGCCAGCATCACCCCTTCCCCAAACAACCAGATCGACAGCAAAACGGAACACGATCTGCTGCGCATAGAGACCCGCTCCGCCGAACAACTCGCAAAATCACTCATGGAATGGATCCCCGCCGAACACGCCGTGGTATTGGAAATGCGCACCGCCGACGATTCCCTGCAGTCACTGTTCAATTCCCTGATGAAAATCCACCGAGGTGAAGTGTGAATGCCCTGCTGGCTGTATTTCGATACGAAATGCGGAAGTCGCTGACCGCAGGCCGAGTCGCCTGGTGGTTCGTACTCGCAGCGTTCCCCGTGACCATCACCCTGCTGTCACGCTGGGTGCAAAGTAACGAAGGCCAGATCAAGCTCGCAGACAGAGACTCGTTCTGGTCTGTCCTGCTATATGTCGCCGTACCCTGCATGTGCTGCGCCATGAGCGCCCTGCTGACTGCCGGACCAGCCATCGCTACAGAACTGGAACAACGCAGCTGGATTTACGTCGCCACTCGCCCCCACGGCATCGCGTGGCTCCTGCTCGGGAAATTCTTCGTGGCCACAGCGTGGGCCTTCACCGCCGCCGTCGCTGCCACCAGCCTCTCTGTACTGTTCGTCAACGCCCCGGCTCCGTATACCCTCTGGTCCGGAATACTCAAACTGTCCGGCCTCGCAGCACCAGCGTACTCCGCCACCTATCTGCTGCTCGGAGCCATCTTCCCCAGACGCTCCATGGTCTTCTGTGTCATGTACACCGCCGGTGTCGAAGTCCTGCTCGGATCCTTCCCCGCCATCATCAATCGCATCACCGTACAATATCGGCTCCGCTCGCTGCTGACATGCTGGCTCCCTCTCAGCGATGACCTGCGCAACTCCACAGCACTGCAATACACCGTCGGCAGCAACTCTCCCGCCTCACATATCCTCTGGCTTGCTTCAATCACCATCGGCTTCATTCTGCTGGCCGTCCTGATGACACGCCTGCGACAGTTCACAACCGCTACAGAAAGTGACCTCTAACCACACACGGGGGACGGTTCAAATTACCACAAATGCCAGATGCGCGTCGTCACAATATACAGACCCAGCAGCAGGTTGGTACTGGCATGAGCAACCACGCAGGCCCACAAATTCCCCGTACGCTGCCACAACAAATTCATTTCTGAAACCCACACCGCTGCTGCCAAAATCTCCGGATGCAAAGACGTAAATACCGCCAGCACAATCAAAAAAACTGCTGACCGTCATCCGCCCAGCCGGCACACCGCGAAAATCTTCACTGATCAGCCAGTGCGTGAAGAAACCACGCCAGCACAACTCCTCAGCCAGCGGTACAACAACCACTAAACCTGCAAAACGCAGCCCAAGTCGCAAACCTTCAGCCGCAGACAACTACGCAAAATCAAATTTCCAGCCCGCTCGAGCCGGCAGCCAGTCCGCAAGATTCAGCACCGACAGCAACTGACGCTGCACCCCATCCAGAAACACCCACAACACCACACCCGCCACACCCAGCAAGGCTGCCCACCACACACCTCGGGAATCCCAACGCGACCAGGCTCCGCCGTACAACCACAAAGCCAGCACCGTCGCCAGCAGCTTAAAACCATAAACGCCTGGCTGAGTCAACAGCCCGGACAAATCTTTTTCAACCGCTGTGATCGCCATAAACACCGCCAGCGGAGCCACAAACGGCAAACCCTGCCACCCGCCACCCCCGGAAGTTCCTGATCCCAAATCCGATCCCGACTCAACATCTGACGTGCTCATGCTGCAGCACCCCAAACCTCTGAAACACAGCGAGAAACCTGTACGTCTTCACCGCGTTGTGAAATCCTTCACTCCATCCAGCACCATTTGCACTGACATCATGATCAGCAGCATCCCGGTCAAACGCTCAATCGCCCGCGAACCCCTCGCACCCAACATCGCGTGAATCCCTGGCGACAGCAATAACAACACCGTCGATGGCAGCCACGCGCCAAACAAAGCCACCAATACGTCCACGACTCCATTCTGCTGAACCAGCAAAAGCACCAGCGAAATCGAACCCGGGCCCGCAATCAGCGGAATTGCAATCGGCACAATAATCGGATCGTCAGCCTCCCCAAACTCCGTGACTCTGCGCGCGGGAAAGATCATACCGATCGCAATCAGAAACAATACAATGCCGCCAGCTATCCCCATTGAATACGACTGCAGCCCCAAAGCACCCATCACTGCTCGCCCCGTCCACGCCGCCAGCAGCAGCAACGCCAGTGCAATCACGGATTCACGCAGAATAATCCGCCTGCGCTCCGCCGGCGGACGACTGTGCAACAGGCTGTTTACCAGCACAATGTTGCCAAACGGATCCAGTACTATCAGCATCAGCAGAATCGTCTGCAGCATTGCTCAGCCCCCTCACAGGCTCCGAAAATCCTCCCCGTCTCCCGGTACAGTCCAGTCGTCCATGCCCTCTCCCAAACCCGATTCACCATCTTCCGTCACCGGGAAACGACCAGCCTGCCACACCGGACCCGGAATATCCGTGAACGCAGACTCCACCTCCTGCACCTCACGAACTTCGGGCTGACACGAATAACACTGCGTCTGAAAACTCAAAGCAATCTCACCCGCATGCTCCTCCGATAACGCCAGTACACCCCACTCTGCCATATATCCCTTCCAGCTCTCCTGCTCCGGCAGCCTGTCCGGATCCAAAAGCCAGCCCTCATCCAGCGGCTGCTCCAGCAGACAACGATAAAGCTTCACATTCTCCTGCATCGCCTCACCACCGGATTCACGAAAATGCTGAAACCACGAATCCGGCATCAGACCCGAACGCATCAGACGCCTCTCCACCAAAGCCAGCAATCGCTGATCATCAAGCAACTCGGCAGCCTTGGCAATTCGCTTCAATAACTCACTCAGCCCCAACACCGACAAATAATCAATCTCATAAAATGGCACCGCGAGCACGCGTTCAAGCAAGCCCATCGCCTGCTCCGTGTGCATCTGATGACTCCAGCACACAGCCTCCACCACGTCCAGATGCCAGCCCTTCGTCTCCGTTACCCCGCGCTCAAGCCCCACGCACTCCAAAGCCCGGTCATAATGGCCCAGCTCAAAATAACACACGCTGCGGTAATAATTCACCCACGCCACAACTCCAGCCTGCGACTCGTACCGCTCCAGATACGTCAGCGACGCCTGATACTGACCCTCCCGAAACGCCAGCATCCCCGCATCAAACGCAGCCTGCTGATCCTGACTGCCCTCCCGCAGACTCAAATCCAGCACATGCAGCGCATCCTTCGGACGATCGGTCGCTCGATACAACTCCGAAAGATTCCTCGCAATCGCTCCGTCCCGACGGTCCAGCCGAAACGCCCGCGCTAAACAACGCTCCGCTTCGCCATACTCATACTGCGCCTGAAAATGCTGACCGGCACGCAAAAACACACGAGGCTTCTCAGGTGACAGATCCATCGCACGCCGATGAAGCTGCTCCGCACGCTCCACCGTAATCCGCTCCTGCATCTGCTCACCGCCCGCTGCACGCAACGCATCCGCCAAAGCGCCCAGCACTGACAAGGTCACACCATTGTCCTGATGAGCAGCAGCCAGAGCATTGGCCCACTTCCAGACCTGCGCACCGTCCTCTGCCGTACCCACCAAAAAAGCCATCAGAAAAATCAAACCACCCGCATCGTCCGCATGCGCCACCCGCGATACGTCATACGACAAAATCTCGCCCCGCAGCGCAGCAAACTCCGACGGATCAGGAGACTCAGTGAAATGATCCAGACGCTCCCGCAGAGCACCAACTTCCGTTGACAAAGGACTCGCCAGAACAGACTCCTCCGCCACCTCTTCACCCGTACCATAACCCAGCTCACACGCACCACCATCGGCTAACAACACGTCCGCCGAATCCGGTGCCCCAGCAGACTCATTCCCCACCACCGGCAACTCACCGGCCCCGTCAGAATACTGAGCATAATAACGGCCCCAGCGCGGACCCTGCCCCCAAACCTCCAGACCCGTCGCCTTCTGTAACGGCACCAGCAGGGCCAACGGTGACGGACGGTCCGCGTCCAGCAGTACCTGCAGACGACGCAGCGTCAGATAGTCATGGCTCGGGCGAGCCCGCTGCTCCAGTTGCTTCCCCAGACGCTCTGCCGCCTTCCGCTTCCCCGCCAAAAGCTGCACGGCAATCAGACGCAGGCGAGTCTCAAACCACAGGTGAGTCCCACGGCAGCGCTGCAGCCGCTGATCCCAGTTCCCCAGCAACTGCTCCGCCTCCTCCCAATCCTCCAACTGAGTCGCCAGCAGAGCCTCATTCAATTTCATCCCGTGCTCAAACAATGGACACTCGTCCGCTCCCGGCAATAACCCCGCCAGCGGACCCTCCAGAAACTGTGGCGGACGACAGGCCGACAACAAAATCGACTCCCGCACCAGACCTGCTCGCACACGCGCTTCAACCTGCATCGGCACCTGCTCCGCCTCCGCCAGCTTCCGCGCACGCTCACTGCCCGCTATCGCCCTGTCAAATCGACCATGCAACGCATCCAGCCACGACAGTCGAATTTGCGCCAGCCAACGACGATCACCACGATTCGACCAGTCACCCTCCTGCTCCATCACCAGACGACACTGATGAGCCGCGATCTCCGCATCATCCGCCGCCAAATACACGTCACTGGCATACTCGCGAAAACAGTTGATGCACCCCAGCTTCCCCGTCTGACGGCAAATCTGCAGACCATCCGCAATGCACGCATGCATGCCCTCAGAATTATAACCCTCCAGCTGTCCCGTCGCCTCCGCCAGATTCTCGTACGCACAACTGCTCAGAGACTGCACGAAAGACTCGTACTCCTCACGAGCAATGTCCGGCTGAATCTGACGCACCTGCTCCTCGTTCTCCAGCAGCGCAATCAGCTCCACCGCCCGCTCACGCATCAAACTGAAATCGAGCAGATACTGAGCCTGGTCCATCTGGTAAAATGTGCCCCAAATGTACTCAGCCGCTCGCTGCTGCACCTTCGCTCGACGCCGCACCTCGCCGTAGAGCCGAAATGAACTGGAAAACTGACAGCCAGGTACCAGTTTGCCCGCCTGCTCCAGCAAAGCCGACAACTCCGCTTGCAGCTCGCCACCATCGTCACCACCACGCTCGACCTGAGTCATGCCAGACTTTCAATCCAGACCCACGTACACCGTCAGCGCACCAGAAAACGCTTCGCATCACTGACCGTCTTAGGGTCCTTCTGCTCAAGCTCCTGCAACAGCGAATCAGCTCGGACCGCCCACTCCGGACGCACCTCAACGCCGTCCGCCCCCTTCTCGCCCTTCTCCTGACTGCAATAATACAAATACCGCACAATCGCACGCCGTATCGCCGGAATCGCAAACTTGTCATCCCTATACATCGCCATCAGACGATCCTGCACACTCCAGTCCTTCCAGCGAGCCAAATCCGTAATCACCAGATCCGCCAGCTCCTGTCGCTCCAGCAAAATTCGCATCGACTGCTTCAGCCGCTCCTGCGACAGCCGCTCCGGCTCATATGTCCACATAAATCTCAGCGACTGCATCACCGCATAGGTCTCGCTGAAAGGCAACGGCACTTCCTTGCCCGCTGCGTCCCGACCCACCTTCGTCCGCATCTTGCCGTCTTCCAGTACCTTCAGACCCTCCTCACCACGCAACAACATATATCCGGCCATCACACCCTCAATACCCAGACGGAAGTCCGCGTCCACCGTCATGATCTTGCGCTCCAGCACCGCAGCATCCTCGGGCTGACCACACAAACCCGCCATCAGACCGTAGAAACCGACGCGAGTCACCGAGACCTTCGGATCGTTCAGCCAGCCCAGAATCTTCTCACGCGGCAACTTGTCCCGCAAAGGCTTAATTACCGCATAAGGAGCAGCCGCGAACTCCGCAAAAGCATCATTCGAAATCGTCATGTCCGACGACTCGAAGAATGGGATAAAATATTCCAGACGCTTCGACTGCTGCTCCACATCCGTCGTCGGCAAAGGCATCTTCGAAAGATACTGCCACGCCGCGGTTGTGGCTTCCGCAGGAGCATGCCAGTCCTCCAGACGCTCCTCCGGACCCATCAGCGTGAACGCTGCACCCTCTGCTGCTGCCACATACTGAGGTATCTCAAGAACCTGACCCTTCTGAAACTTGCCGCCCTTTGAAAATGCAATCTCCAGCACCTCAAACCGACTGCTCCCCGCCGTCACCTCCGTCGACTTCACACCCCCCAAATACTTTCCCAGCAGCAAATGATCACACAGCTGAATCTGCTCCGCCATCACCAGCGTCGGAGCATCACAGAAAGGACACAACACCGCAGCAGACATACTTCCGCATGTCCCGGCCAGCATTACACCCAGCAACAACACCAGCACTCTTTGCAACATCATCCGCCTCACTCTCTCTCTCGTTTTCCAGTCACCTCAAACAGCAGACTGTCAACCGCAGGCTGTCAGCTGTAAGTTCCCAGTTTGAGACCCGTGAGTTCACTGCAGCACCTTCGCCTGCTCAATCCGATACAAACGTGACAACTGAGGCTGGTCGGTATCCGGATCAATCCGAAAAATTCCTTCCACATCAAACGGACGATTCGCGATATAGTTCGTCGTCTCGCCTTCCGCCAGTTGCACGTTCATAATATCGTAAATCTTCGGCTGTTTCACGAAACAGCAAATCCCATTATCCCGCGCCAATGCAAACTCCGTCAATCCCGTCGCCACAAACGTCGGAAACATAAAACCACGTATTCGCACCAGCTTTCCGTCCAGTGACTTCAGCCACTCAGGAAAATGTACCACCGCATCCGGCGGCACAGGCTCCATATTCAAAACCTTCAACAGATCAATGTCGTCGTAACTGACACGCACCGCCTCACTGGGTCGCTCACGACGAAAACGCTTCTGCGGGACCAGCAACTGAATCTGACGCACCTCACCCGCGACACCATTGTCAATCACCGGTTGATCTGCCGGAGACGAAAGAACCGTCTGAGCCGTCCCAATGGTGTCCGAAGACACCTCTGCTGATGCCGACGGTACCGTTGCCACAGGCTGCGCCGACGGACTCACCGCCGCTTCAGTCGCTGAACCCGATTCAGGAGCCGCAGCAGCAGCCTCAACTGCCGGACTGACGTCAACAGACACCGCAGGTTCAGAACCAGCCACCATCGCCGCACCAGCCTGACCCGCAGGCTGAAACGTCTGGTACTTGTCGGCACCGCCGTCACCACAGCCCGCCAGCAAAATCACACAGGCCGGCGGCATAAAACCAGACTTCAACACACTCACAAAAGCCCTCCCACCAGAAATCAGCCGCGAAAAACACAACCGTTCCGGCTACACCCCGCGACGTCAGACCGAAATCCGGCCATCCGCAACCGGCGAATTATCAGGTTTTCAGGACCAAATGACCAGCGAACTCCCTCGGCCAGTTCAAAAGCCGTTCTAAGCGAGATGAAGTAAGCGCACGAAAATCGTTTGCGGTATCGGCTCTATGAACAGGGGCCAGCTCGGTTTAATGAACAGTGTTTAAATTCGTTTCATCAGGAGAATCGAGATGACCGCTGCAGAACTGTACAAGGCAATTAGCGTTGCTGGCTACGCAAAATTGGACTGTTGGCGAAAAGAGGGTGTTTTTTCTTTGCAACTAGCCCCACCGGCCTCGTGCCGTAAGCGCCCGCGGTGCGGGAAAAGGGCCGCGATTCGGCGAGGTGCGGTCGATTGCGTTGTTCACGCACCGCGAATTGGTATTGAACGGACCGTTTTGTACATCGAAACACCGCGTCTGGAATGCCAAAAAATTTAAGCGTATGCTGAACGCGGTGCTGCCACACGGGGTACCGAAGAGCCACCACACGAAGAGCTTTGCTCGCATCGTTGTGGATTTACGTAAAATGATGACGATTCGCGATGTTTCCCGATACCTCGGAGTTAGTGAGGGGATGGTTCGCCCCATCGACAAGGCGTACCTGCAAAAGACGCTTGGAAAACCTCGTCTGCGAGACCTTGAGATCATCGCCATCGATGAAATTTACGCGGGCAGGAGGAACAAATTTTTCACGATTGTGATCGACTGGCGGTCCGGTGCGATTGTGTACGTCGGCACGGGAAAAGGACAGGACGCATTAAATCCCTTCTGGAAACTGCTGCGCGGCTCCGGGGCGAAGAAAAAAGCCGTGTCCACCGACATGTCAAGTGCATACCACGCGGCGGTGGTGAAACATCTGCCGCAGGCAAAGCAGGTCTTCGATCGATTCCATCTTGTGAAACTGATGAATGAGAAACTGACTCAACGCCGTCGCGACCTGCAGCGGGAGGCAGAAACGATGAATCGCAAAGTGCTGACAGGCACTCGCTGGCTGCTGATGAAACATCCGTGCAATCTGGACGAATCGAAGAATGAGCGAGTGCGACTGCAGGAGCACTGGACCTGAACCATTCACTGTCAGTCTCCTGCTACCTGAAAGCAGATCTCAGTCAGATCTGGCAGCAGTTAACCAAAGATCTTGCTGAGAGGTTCCTGACGGACTGGTGTCGTCGAGCCCGCACATCCGAAATCAGAGTCCTGATCACCATGGCCAACACACTGAAAGGATATCGCACCGGAATTCTTAACTGGTACGACTATCAGACCTCCAGCGGCCCGCTCGAAGGAATCAACAAGGTTGGAGTGATGCAGCGGATGGCTTATGGGTACTAAGACAGGGATTACTTCATCGCCAAAAGCTGCAAGCTCAACCTTGCCAAATTCGCTCTCATTGGACAATCATTGTTCCGGCACGCGCACTTCATTTCGCGGAGAGCTTCAAAAATCGGCGTGCCCCGGTGTGCGCGGGAATGGAATCACGTCCCGGATGTTCGTCATCCCCGTAATCAACAGCACCGCACGCTCCAGACCCAGACCAAAACCCGCATGCGGCACAGTCCCGTATTTCCGCAGATCCGTGTACCACCAGTAATCCTCCGGATTCAGATGACACTCACGCATCCGCTGCACCAGCACATCCAGACGCTCCTCACGCTGACTGCCACCAATGATCTCGCCCACACCCGGCACCAGCACGTCCATCGCTCGCACTGTCCTGCCGTCGTCGTTGCAACGCATGTAAAACGGCTTCAACGTCCTCGGGTAATTAAACAGAATCACCGGCTGACCAAAATGCTCCTCAGTCAGGAATCGCTCGTGCTCCGTCTGCAGATCACTGCCCCACTCCACCGCATAATCAAACTTCCGACCACTCTTCTGAATAATCTCAATCGCCTCCGTATACGGCAGCCGAATAAAATCCTTCGTCCGAATCGTCTCCAGACGAGACATCACAGCGAGGTCAATCCGCTGACTGAAAAACTCCATATCCTCAGCACAATGCTCCAGAACATCACTGACCATCGTTCGAATAAACGACTCCGCCAGCGACATGTTGTCGTCCAGGTCGTAGAACGGCATCTCCGGCTCGACCATCCAGAACTCAGCTAAATGTCGAGTCGTATTGCTGTTCTCTGCGCGAAATGTCGGACCAAACGTGTAACAGTCACCAATCGCCGTCGCGTAGGTCTCCGCCTCCAGTTGCCCGCTCACCGTCAATGAAGCCGGCTTGCCAAAAAAGTCCTGCTTCCAGTCAATCGACTCGATCTGCTTGCGAGCCAGCATGGCCAGATCCAGAGTCGTCACCTGAAACATCTCACCCGCACCCTCGCAGTCCGAAGTGGTGATAATCGGAGTATTCAGGTAGAGGAAACCACGATTCTGAAAGAACGAATGAATCGACCAGCTAATGCGGTTACGCACCCGAGCCACCGCGCCAAAGGTGTTCGTACGCGGACGCAAATGCGCAATGTCACGCAAAAACTCAAACGTATGCCCCTTCTTCTGCAACGGATAGGTCTGCGGATCCGCCGCACCCAGCACCGTCAGACCCGTCGCGTGCAGCTCAATCCGCTGGCCCTTCCCAGGTGACTCCTGCAACACACCGTCCACAGATACACTCGCACCCGTCGTCACACTGCGGATCGATTCCTCATAACCCAGAACCGAACTCGCAACCACAATCTGCAGATTCTTCATGCAGCTGCCATCGTTGAGCTCGATAAATGAAAAACCGTTTTTGGAATCCCGACGAGTCCTCACCCAGCCACGAGCATTAATGGTGGTGCCCGGCTGCCCGTCACGCAGCAGGGTCGCAATTCGAGTGACTGGCATAGCTTCGCTTCCCAAAAGTCCCGCGGCAACAGGCACACAGCCCGGAGTTCTCTGCCAACATAATCATCCCCAACATGGGCATTGAGAGCAAGCCAGAACAATTCCCGAGATCCACAGTACGGCGGATCCCCACCCGCCTCCCACTGACCACTGAGTGCCCGCTGTCATTCCCCCTGCTGGACAATTGCCGGCAAGGGAACTCCCCGGCGACTCGAGTCTAAATCGAGTACGCCTACAAGACACCGCCCAAAACGCTCCCCTCTTACTCGTACCCCGTGAAACGGCACTCGTACTCGAAAAATGTCCACTGCCCACTGCCTAAAACGGAGTCCACGCCTCCTCCACCAGTTCCGCATTCATCGTGTACACCGGGGCAAACTCAAAATCCGCCGGCTCACCAGTCTCGCCAGCCTTCGGATCAGCATGCAGCACCCCCGCTACCGCTACCATCCCCACAAAGGCCTTCGTTGTCAGCTGGTTCCTGTACTTCGCACTCAGCAACTGCTGCTCCTCCGCAGTCAAAATCTTTTCCGACATCCCGCGAGCACGCGATGCCAAATTAGGCCGCTGGCCCTCCGGATAAGAATCCAAAGTCACCGTGATGAAGTCGTGAGACTTGGGACGGCCCCCAAAACAGCACTCACCGTTGTCCTTGAGCAGAATGAAGCGAGTCAGTCCCTCGGTGTCCTGAGTCGCCCAAATGAAACCCTTCAAATACACCTTCTTGCCCACCAACTCCGCAACCTCAGCCGGGATCTTCCGCTTGCCGTTGATATAGACAAACTGCAGTTCCGCGATCTCCTTCGGAAAATGCACCCGCCGAAAGCCCTCCGGAACCTCATGACGGTACGCATACGCCGTCCGATAACCCCCGCCCACAACACTCAGCGATGCCAGCAACAGGCCTGCCGCGGCCATCGGCTGCCCTTTTGCAGTGCCCAGCGACGAACGAATCCGCAATACCGCCACCAAACCCACCAGCAAACCAAATATCGCCAGATACAGCCCAAACAGATTCAACAGTGCCGTCAGAGACACTACACCGGCAACCAGCGACAACGGAGCCCAAAAAGACACCGGAACATAGTCAAAATCGTCGCCAGTCTCTGCGTCCGACCAAATGCGAGCCGCCGGCTGCACCTGCTCACTCATGGACCCTGCCCCCGCTGAAATCCGCTTCGAAAAGACCATCAAAGATCTTACGTCCTGGACCGATAACCCGCGAAGTTAATCACTCCTCAGACAGGCACTTTTCGCAAAACCGAACGACAACACCCGACTTTTTTCCCCGCCAACCACCCCGCATGCCAATTTTTGCTGTCAGAATTCCGAAAAATCGATTAATCTCCTGCCAGTCATGATTTCAACCCCCGCCTCCCAGACCTTCCCCACGCCTGATTCGGATATTTTTATCTGATTTTTCAGGAGCATCTCTTGTGATGACTGCTCACACCTGTCCATTCGGGCACCCACGTCTCGCCCGCCGCACCGCCGTTCAGGCCGGCAGCATCGCTTTGCTGGGGCTCGGCATGAACCACCTCAGCGGCCTGCAATGTCTCGCGGCACAGCCGGCAACACCCGCCCTGCCCGCTTTCAAAGCCTGCATCTATATCTTCCTCTCCGGCGGACTCGGACAACACGACAGCTTCGACATGAAGCCCGCCGCACCCGCCGAAATTCGCGGCGAATTCCGACCCATCTCAACCGCAACACCCGGGACGCAGATCTGCGAACACCTCCCCGGACTTGCACTCCGCAGCAACCTCTGGTCCCTCTGCCGCTCCCTCGGCCACTCCACCAATGATCACTCCGGCGGACATCACATGATGCTCACCGGTCGATCAGACCTGCCGCCAGGCTTCAATCCCTCTGCTCCCCGCCCCCAGGACTGGCCCAGTATCGCCGCAGTCGCCGGTTCCGTGACCAAACCCCGAAACAATCTGCCACCAGCCGCCGTTCTGCCCGAACAACTGGTGCATTACTCCGGTCGCATCATCCCCGGACAGTACGCTGGTGTCATGGGACACCGCCGCAACCCGTGGTTCATCGAAGCGTCACCATTCCACGCCACCTCTTACGGCGCGTTCCCCGGCTACAAGTTCGATCACCAGGACCGCGGTAATGCTGATCGACGGCTGTTCGAAGCCCCCAGCCTCTCGCTCTCACACGGCCTCACACACCCACAGCTGTCCCGCCGCGTGTCACTGCTCAGTAACCTTGAACAGCAATGCAACGTCCTCGAATCAGCCGCCACTGCTGAACGCTTCGATCAGTACCGCCAAGGCGCCATTTCACTGCTCACTGACCCCCAGGTCCGCGGCGCTCTCGACGTCACCCGCGCCGACGAAAACACACAGGATCGCTACGGTCGCAACTCCTTCGGCTGGTCCCTGCTGATGGCGCGCCGACTGGTCGAAGCCGGCGTTAATCTCGTGCAGGTCAATCTCGGCAATGATGAAACCTGGGATACCCACGGAAATGCCTTCCCGCATCTCCGCGACAGCCTGTTTCCACCCACGGACAAAGCACTCTCCGCACTGCTCGATGACCTGTCCGAATCCGGACTGCTCGAAAATACCCTCATCGTCATGGCCGGCGAATTTGGACGGACACCCAAAATCACCCTGCTGCCCAGCCACTACAAACAGCCAGGACGCGATCACTGGGGCGCCGTCCAGACCGTGTTTCTGGCCGGAGGCGGTATTCAGGGGGGGCGAGTCATCGGGGAAACGGACGGCATCGGAGCTTACCCCGTGACAGACCCGCAACGCCCCGAAAATCTCGCCGCCACCATCTACAAGTCACTCGACATACCCGCCACCATGTCCTGGCAGGATGAAGTCGGCAGACCACACCACGTCTACGCCGCCGAACCCATCCCAGGCCTGGCCTGATCCAGAACAGCCCTGCGATTTGGACGTGTCGACAACCAATAATGACTCCTGCGGATCCGAATACCCATCGCGACCGCTGCTCCCAGAAACACAGCGAGCCCCGCACCGGTCTCCGGTACGGCAGTACCAGCCGGCAGAGCCGATACGGTCACAGAGAAACTGCCACCGTTGTTGTCCCATTCACGCCCGTCTGCCATGCCCAGAAACAAACGCGTCGTACCAGTCGGGGCAATTACCGTCTGTCGAACCTCGCCAGCCCCCAACCCGTCACCAATTAAGAAAAATCTGGCGAAGTGCCGGACTAAGACTGAGATACAGTCGGGAACATTCCGTTGAGAAATCCAGCAATGCCGGAGGTGCCGACAGATCAGGTCGATCCGGACGAAGAAATGCCCCAAACAGCGAATTTACGGCGAAAGTATAGCCTGAAATGCCATTCGCACTGCCGCGACTGAAGACAACCCACCTGTCTGGCCCGTCGTATCGAGAACTATTGCACGACACTGAATTACTGGCTTCGAACTGCAAGGATGCTCCACCGAAACTCGAGATTCCAGCCACCAGCGTCGGACACTGACCCGGTGCCGTAACCCCGAAACGGAAGTGAATACCCGTTCGGCATCCCCGCCAGATACGGACTTGCCTTTCCACTTACTGCCACGAGCACACCACCCACCGACACTGATGGTTGAAACAGCAAAAGTTAAAGGGCAAATGACCGAACAACTCGAAAAGAACTTCAGTTATGTCAATAAGTCCTTTCATCTGTCGTTACACCGTGAAAACAACAATCCTGGATCACTGTGATAAATGGAGTAAGGCGGAGTGCACAAAATACGTACTCCACAGGCACCCATTCACAGGGGTGACGCAGAGTCAATGCCCCAGGTGCAAATGCGGAGCCGCTCTGTGGAATTCGGGAAGTTGAATGGCTTCTCGGCAGGCAGACGTCGTTCACGTTGATGCAGCGGGAGATCGGTGCTCAACCGCTGACGCAAACGATTGTGCCGCAAATTGTAATGGCCGAAAACTGTCGGGCGAACCTCGCTGCAGCAAATGCCCCTTCGCACACTGCTCGCCTTTGAAAACGGCCCCCATCGGGATGCCTCTCAGCGAATTGGTCAGGCTGAGAAAAGGCTCGTCAGCCACACTTCACCCGCCCGGGACAAGCCGGTGAGTGCTGTCTGAGTGCACGCGTCTGAGGGCACTCACCGGCAAAAGTCGGCTGCCGTCTAATCCGTACAGGGGAATGTCCCCCACTCCAGTGTGGCCGTGACCCTACCGGAAACTTTGAGCAAAACAGAGGCGGCAGCGGCCTCCGGCTCTGGCGGCACGGTCGGCCCGGAATTTCTTTAACCTACTTCCGCACACAGTAAATCCAGTCCACGCCGCGAAAATACATCGCTCCGTCCTTCACCGCTGGAGTCGCCCAGAATGTATCAGGCAGCGAACCACGACCCACTACCTGAAACTCTGCGCCAGCGTTTACCAGACACCCCTTCCCGTTTTCGTCCAGCAGCAACAGACGATCACCGATCAGCAGCGGACTGGCAGCCAGCATGTCCAGACCTGGAATTCGAGTCTGATACAGTCGCTCACCCGTCGCCGCATCAAAACACTTCAAAATGTTGTTGTCGTTCGTGTAAACATACTTCCCGGATGACACCGGAGATGCCATCCCGGGCCCCTGTCGCTCACTCAGCCAGTCACACTGCGCGAACTTCTGGTTGGATTTTTCCGGAGTCACATCGCCGGAAGCCCCGGCCTTCACCGCAAACAACGGACCTTTCGAAAACGGGTCGCTGCCGCCAAAATACAGACGCTCCAGATCACAGCAGGGCGAACACGCCGTCGCCGCCTTCACCCGCCGCACCGTCCACAGCACATTGCCAGTCGAAGGATCCAGCGAGTCCAGACGGTCGCCCCCGGAACACACCAGCTCCGTCCGCAGCCTGTTTCGCCAGACCAGCGGAGAACTCCAGGATGTCCCCTTGTCCGGACGCTCAAATGACCACAACGGCTTCCCCGTAACACTGTCAAAACAACGCACCACAGCCGAATCTTCACCATACAATTGCACAATGACACGCCCGTCAGTCAACGCAGGAGAACTGCCGGTGCCAAAACCGTTGCTCGTCCGACACACTTCAGTCTGCTGCTGCCACTTCAGCAGCCCGTCATGCCCATACGCCGACAACACGCCGGCAGCACCACAAAAAACATACAGACCAGCATCATCAGCTGCCGGTGTTTCAGTCTGCCACGAATTCGACGGATGAATCGGGTAACTGGCCTGCTTCTGCACAATCTCACGCTCCCACAGCACACCGCCATCACGCTCCGACAAACAAAACAACTTCCACGTCAGCGGTGCCTTCGGCGGCTTTGCGAACAGCGAAACACCCATGCTCTGGGGACTCTTCACGCCATCCGCAAAATTGGAAGGCTTTAGCTTTCCCTCACCCGCCGCCCCCGCTATGTAGAGATGCCCGCCATGCAGGATCGGCTGAGCCCACCCGGCCGCCGGATTCGGCACCTTCCACGCCACACCAGCAGCATTCTCCCAGTCCGTCCGCACCGCCTGCGCCGGCAACACGCCGTTACCAGACTCACCCCGAAACTGCATCGTCTCACCAGCACCAGCCAGCCCCGCCAAACACGACCCCGACACCACCACCAGCAAAATCATCCGCAACATCTCACCACCTCCCTCTCAAACGCCGTAACCATTGACCACTGAACTCGTGCGTTTCCCTTCGCAGCTCCGCAGCTCCGCGTGAGCCCCAATCCCTTAGCGGTACCCTCGTCGTTTTGGTATCCCTGCAATCGATGAAAGGGGACAGCCCACAACCGAACCCTCCAGCCCCGCACCCGCGGACTCCCGTCCGCGGCTCACCAAACCGAAAACTGAAAACTGACCCCCGTTTCTAGTCCCGCCAGAGAATATTCCCCGGAATTTTTTTACTTGCCGCAGCCTCAATCGTCCAAAAACGTTATCCTGCACACTCGCCCCTCGCCCTTTCCGCCAGATCTGCCATGTTTCGACTGATCGCCACCACTGCGGGCCAGAAGATTGCCGCCCAGTTCTCGCTGGCCGCCGCTTCCGCACAACTGCACCTCGGACGCTCCCCGCAGGCCCACCTGCAGACTCCCTGGGATCAGCGCATCTCCGGCCTCCACGTCAGCCTGCAACCCGCAGGATCCAGCCTGCGCCTCACTAAAATTTCCGCCGCCACCAATCCGGTCTTCGTCGAAGGACGCGAAGTCACCAGTGCCCTGCTACAACCCGGACAAAGCTTCGTCATCGGCACCACCAGCTTCGAACTGCAACTCAGCATCCGCTCCGACTCCTCACAGCCACCCGCCGACGGAGTACGCCAGCTGACAATTGAACGTCAGTCACTCGAACAGGTCCGCTTCAACGATGCCGCTCGACGCATCGAAGTGCTCACCAGCCTCCCCTCAGTCATTCGCGAAGCCGCTGTGGAACGCGAACTTTCTCTGCAGCTCACCTCACTGCTGCTCGCCGGTATCTCAGATGCCGATCTGGCCGCTGTCGTCGGCCTCTCCGAACAACTGCAGCCCCGCATCTTTCATGCTGAACATCGGTTTGATGCAGCAGCCGCTGTCTCACCCAGCTCGCGACTCATAGCAGCCGCCATGCAGCAGCAAAAAACCGTACTGCACATCTGGGACGAAGCTGCACCCAGCGCAGAATACACACAGGCTCAGGGATTTGGCTGGGCTTTCTGCACACCCTTCGCAGATCTCAACGGCGAACGCGGACTCTATATCAGCGGGCGCGGTAGTATCGAACCCGGTCAAAACTCCGAACAGCGCCTGCACGGCGACATTCGCTTCGCCGAACTGATCGCCGATATCGTCACCGCCCTGCAAAAACAGCGACGCATGGAACGCCAGCAGTCCGGACTGCGTCAGTTTTTTTCCCCCCCCATTCTCGATGCGCTCGGACGTGACCTCGATACTTCACTGCTCGCACCCCGCGAATGTGATGTCACAGTGCTGTTCTGCGACCTGCGCGGTTTCAGCCATCGCGCGGAAGAACAGGCAGATAATCTCACTGGCCTCCTCGAACGAGTCAGTCTGGCGCTGGAGGTCATGACCAGTCAGATTCTGCGATTTGGCGGTGTCACCGGCGATTTTCAGGGGGACGCTGCACTCGGCTTCTGGGGCTGGCCTCTTGAATCCACCGAAGCACCACTCAACGCCTGCCGCGCAGCACTTGCCATCCGTGAAGAATTCGCCAAAGCTCAGGCCGACCCCCACCACCCGCTGCACGACTTCGAAACCAGCATCGGAATCTGCCACGGACCAGCCGTCGCCGGAAAAATTGGAACTCGCGAACAGGTGAAAGTCACAGTCTTCGGACCAGTCGTCAATCTCGCCAGTCGGCTTGAAGCCATGACACGCGAACTGCACGTCTCTGTACTTATTGACGAACGACTCGATGCACTCGTTCGCGGCCGCCTCGCAGCCACAGACGGCCGCATCCGGCGACTGCTCAAAGTTCAGCCCTACGGTATGGATAAAACCATGTTCGTCAGCGAACTCGTACCGCCTGCCGAACGGTTCCCCCTGCTCACAGATCAGAATATCACAGACTTTGAGGCCGGGCTCCAGGCGTTCATCGATGGTCGCTGGCCGGAAGCATGGAGCTTCCTGCACAGAATGCCGGCCGAAGACCGCGCTCAGGACTTCCTCTCCATGCTGATCACCCAGCACGACCGCCGAGCTCCGCAGGGCTGGGACGGTATCGTCCGCATGAAAAAGAAATCAGGCGCATGAGTTCCTTAGAAAACCCGTTTTCCCCCGCCGATCAGGAAGCCTTCGAAGTCCGCCAGTTGCTGGCACTCCGCAGTCAACCCGAAATCATGCAGCTGCTCAGCCAGTGCACGCCCGCAGAACTGCGCAATCAAAAACGACTCAGACAACAGTTCGACGAACTGCTGGTCCCCGCCGCCATCGCCCTGCACGAAACGCGTCAGCGAGCCATCGGAAAAGTGCCCCGTCCCGCACAACTGTGGTTCAGCAGAACAGGACTGGAACAAGCCACCGCATGGGAAATCGCTTGCCACAAAGCTGCCAGATTCACCCCTTGCGAGCAGGTGTATGACCTCTGCTGCGGCATCGGAATGGATGCCGCAGCCCTCACACACTCGGCTCCGGTAATCGCCGTTGATCAGTCACCAGCCATGGTGCTCCGCACGACATGGAACCACGAAGTGCTCGGTGGAAAACACCCCCTGCAGACACAATGTCGGGATGTTCAGCAAACCGACTGGACAGGAACTTTCGTGCACGCCGATCCGGATCGCCGGGATGGTCGTGAACGCCCCACGAAACGACTCGAGCAATACCTGCCCGACCTTACATGGATGCAGCGACTGGCAGCTACCGCCAAAGGCGGTGCCATCAAAATCAGCCCGGCCAGCAACTTCCAGCAAAAATTTCCCGGCTGCGAAATCGAGCTGATCAGTCTGCACGGAGAATGCCGCGAAGCCACCGTCTGGTTCGGTGAAATGTCCGGAAACTTCGCGTTCTCAGCCACCTGCCTCGACAGCAACGAAACCCTGTCCGCTGACCCGCTCTCCGCGTGGGTCGCCAAAGCGGAAAACACCGATCGCTTTCTGTTCGACCCCGATCCGGCGATTGTTCGAGCCGGATTGATTGACGTGCTGGCCGAACGCCACTGCCTGCTGCGGCTGGACGCCGAAGAAGAATACCTGACCGGATCACAAGTGCCGGACACCGGATTCCTCGCCGCCTTCGAAATTGAAGCGGTGCTTGGCAGCAACGTCAAAGACCTCAAATCACACCTTCGCAGTTCACCCCGCAGCGAATACGAGATTAAGTGTCGGCGAGTTCGAGTGGAAGCAGACGTGCTGCGACGCAGCCTGCCAAAAGGCGATGGCCCGCCCACCGTCATCATCGTTTGCCGAGTGGCAGGTCGAGTCCACCATGTGGTGGCCCACCGACAGCAGCGCTCACCCCATACACCACATAATCAAAAGTCCTGCAACACCACCGCCCACTAACCACTGATCCCCCCCCTCGCCCCCGTGAAACGGCGGAAGGTGGTGGTGGGTGAGGGGTCACGTTACCCCTGCCACACAATCTGATTTCACAAACGCTGAACGCAGAACCAGCCGCGTCATGACACCCACCGCCCTCGTGCGTTTCTCATCGCGGCCTCGCGGCTTCGCGTGAGACCAACAGCCTGCAAGACACACCCAGGCCCCGGGCCGCACAGCGACCACACCCGCCGCTCGCAAAACCGAACACTGACCACTTGAACTCCTGCGGCAATGACCGCTACCATCGCACCCAAATTTCCCCACGCAGCGCAGGAACTCCCAATGACCATCAGCAGACGACAGCTTTTCGGACACACAGCAGCCGCCATGGCTGCTGCCACCCTCCCAGGTCTCGCCGCTGCCGCCGATCCCCCGCAGCGCACGAGGGGCTCACACCTCAAACTCAGCCTCGCCGGGTACTCCTTCAACCGCCAGATGGCGCGACGCGGAACCACCGAACAGATTCACAAAGCTGAAATGTCACTCGAAAAATTGATTCTGTTCTGCGCCGAACACGGTGTCGGTGCAGCCGAACTGACTGGGTACTACTTCCCCGCAGAAATTACCCCGGCATACCTCACATCACTCAAGTCACTCGCACATCGCAACGGAGTCGCCATCTCGGGAACAGCCATCGGCAACGACTTCTGCCTGCCGGAAGGTGACGCCCGTCAGAAGCAATTGACAGAATGTCGGCAGTGGATCGACTATGCCGCCATACTTGGCGCGCCCGCGATACGCATCTTCGCCGGCAAGGTTTCCGGCGGTGACAGCGAAGACGAAGCCATTGCCCGCTGCGCTGCTGGCATCAATGAATGCCTGCAGTATGCGTCAGAAAAAGGTGTTTTCCTCGCACTGGAAAACCACGGCGGTATCACCAGTACGCCCGCACAGATGCTGAAAATCATCCAGCAGGTCCACACATCCGAATTCTTCGGTGTTAACTTCGACAGCGGCAACTTCCAGACCGCCGACCCCTGGGCCGACCTCCAGCAAATCGCTCCCTGGTCCGTCAACGCCCAGATTAAGGCCTCAATCAGCGTCAACGGTAAAAAACAACCTGCCGACTATCGCCGCATCGTCGACATTCTGCGGAATGCCGGTTACCGAGGCTTCGTTGCACTCGAATACGAAGAATCCGAATCGCCGTTCGAAGCCATCCCCCGAATCCTGCAGCAGCTGCAGCCCCTGATGGACGCCTGACTGCCACTAATCCCTCACCACTGATCCTCCCTCGCCCCCGTAAAACAGGGGAGACGGATCGGGGATGAGACCAAATCATCCCATACAACCACAACAAACCGACAACCCAAAGCGTCAGCGATGGGGCCTCACCGATACTGTCCTTCCAGCACTCACACCCGCAGACTTCCCTCCGCAGCTTGCCATTGCGGCCACCGCTCACTAACCGCTAACCGCTGACGTCGTGCGTTTCCCTTCGCGGCTTCGCGTAAGCCAAACCGCCGGCAAGTGAACTCCCGGCGGTTCGAGTCAAAGTCGATTACGAGTACCGCCCGCCAGGGCGGACTGAGTACGAGTACGAAAAACGCTAAAAAACACCCCCCCAAAAAAACCTCACCTCGTAGTCGTACTCAGTGAAACGGTACTCGCACTTGAAAACTGCCCAATAACACCCGCCCTTCGCAGCGTGGCGTGAGACCAGCAGTCTGCAAAAACCCAGCATCGACACGGCGGAAATCCAGTAACAGTGAAAGCCAGCCAGCGCTCACACCCGAGGACTCCCGTCCGCGGCTCGCCCACTGACCACTCACCACTACTCCGGCCCGTCCGTCGTCACTTCATGCCACTTCATAGCATTTCGCATCGGCTCAATCCGCAGCACAATCAGACCGTCCTGAAACACTCGCACCGTACCCGTCGACTGCGACACCGCAATCGCTATAGCTCCAGTCGATTTCGATATCTCTGCCGCTGCCCAGTGCCGAGAACCCAGGCCCTTTGACAACGTCAAACCCTCAGCCGATCCCCGCAAATGCCGCCCGGCCGCAATCGCCAGACCATCTGACGAGACTACAAACGCACCGTCAATCTGAGCCAGCTCCTTGATGCTCTCTCGCACTCGGGGATTTCGGATGGAACGCTCAGACTTAGGATAACCGCGGAACGGATCATGCACCTGCTCCGTCGACTGCTCCATCACCTTCCGATGATTGCCGACGACAAACAGAGTCCCCACGGGCTTGCCCTCGCGGCCCTCACGACCGATTTCACACGCCAGATCCACCACAATCCGCAGCGTCTCCAATGGCACCTTGGTTTCCAGACGCTGCAAATCTCGCGATGTCAGACGCGATAATTGCTCGGCCAGACGCACCACTGTCACCGTGTCACAATTGTCCTTCTCAAATGCTGAATACACCACCACAACAACGTCGCCCGTCTGCACCAGTTCGTCCGCTATCGCCTCAAGTAAGACCTGAGATACCTGAAAGTGACGAGTCTCCGGTTCGTGCTGAATGCCGACAACGTCGACATCGTCCTGTCGAGCCGCCTCGAGGACCTTGTCGTCGTCCGATGAGACGATCAGACGCAGCCTGCCAGATTCAGCCTTCACCTTCGAAAAATCCAGACACCGCTCAGCAATCAAAATCACTGCCGCAGCTTCCACCGTCTCACCCAGCCGGAAGGCAGCTGCGAGCACTCGCTGTGATTCACGCGGCAGTTCCTGTCGAGACATCTGCTGAGAATCCTGAAAAGCCCCTTGCGTGCGGTAAACAGAGACGGCCCCGGAGTTTACGATTCCCGTTAACAAGGTCAATCCGGAATTGCAAGGATTCTGCGAGGTATCAGGGCGTTTTTTTCGTTAGTGTGGACAGGATTTCCACGGAGAGAACGCCAGAAACTCACCACGTCCCCACATTGCATCCCAAGGAAGTCACCTTGTCTGCTTCCCTCACATCCCTAAAATCCGCGGGATTCAAGCCCCCGGCCAGACCAACAGACGGCGAAAGCTCCGCAGTGCCACAACACCCAGCCTGGATTCCGCCCTCTGACCCCGTTGGGGACGCTCCCTCGCCGTCCGGGAACTCAGCATGGCACTCCATCCGCCGCCCAGCACTCATCGCCACCGGACTCGCATCCACAGCACTCGCCGCAGTGGGACTGCTCGTGCCCGGCCTGCCCACAACACCCTTCCTGCTGTTAGCCACCGCCTGCTTCGCCCGCTCATCCCCCAGACTGCACGCCGCACTCCTGCACTCCCGCCTGTTCGGGCCACACCTGCAACACTGGAAACAGCATCGATCCATCACACCGGCCGTCCGCTGGTGGGCAGTGACCTTCGTCATCGCCGGCGTCGCCTGCAGCCTCGTTCTCGGAAACCTCGCCACATGGCTCAAATTCACTGTTGCTTCCGCTGCCGTGATCGGGCTCATCGTCGTTTTCCGACTACCCGTCACACCTCGCAGTACATGCCAGGAACCCTGAGCCCATGACTACCGCCAACAGTCAGTCACAGCAAAATCGACAGGTTGTCGTCGCCATCACTGGTGCCTCCGGAGCCCTCTACGCCGTTAGACTGCTGCAGGTGCTGCTCGACGCCGGCAGTACTATTCACCTCATTGTCAGCAGCGCCGCCCGGCAGGTCTTCGCACAGGAACTGGACGTCGAACTTCCCTCTGTCACCGCTGCCAACACCGCATGGCACAACCTGATCGAGGAAATCACCTTCGGAGAATCCGGTCGCCACTGGCACTTTCGCCCCCTCAAATCCCAACCGGGTGCCACACACAACACCGGAACACTCATTCAGTACGGCACCGCTGATTACTCCAGCCCCGTCGCCAGCGGTTCCAGCCTGACCGATGGCATGATCATTTGCCCCTGCTCCATGGGTACCCTCTCCTCCATCGCCGGCGGAAACTCCTCCAACCTCATCCAACGCGCCGCAGATGTGCACCTCAAAGAACGCCGCCCGCTGATCCTTGTGCCACGCGAAACTCCGTTGGGGCTCATCCAACTGGAAAATATGGTCCGAGTCTGTCGGGGGGGCGCGACTGTGCTTCCCGCTATGCCTGGCCTCTACCAAAAACCTGCCGGAATCGGTGACCTCGCAGACTTCCTCGTCGCACGCATCTGCGATCACCTCCGCATCCCACACTCACTCACAAGCCGCTGGGGCACCGAATAACCTCCTCAGCCCAAATCTTCGTGCACAATCCCGCGCCTCACCCAAACTGCAAAGCCCCAAACAATGTTCGCTCGCCTGTTCCTGACGGCTGTCGGAGCCATCTACGCGTACCTCGCCTGGTGGTGCTCAGTCGCCCCAGCCGAAACCTCACAACTGGTCGGTTTTCAACTGATCGGAGGTTCCGGCAAATCTGAATTCCTGACCGTCTACGGCGGGCTTGAAGCCGGGCTCGCCGCCATCTTCCTCATGCCGCTGCTCCGCCCTGCTGTGCAGTACAGCGCTCTTCTCAACTGCACCCTCGTCCACCTCGCACTCGTCACCTTCCGCACCGCTGGTTTCGTCCTGTTCGCCGACATCCAGACCATGACCGTCAAACTGGCCACCGGCGAATGGGTGATCCTCATCCTCAGCGCACTGCTGCTCTGGAAAACGCCCAAAGGCAAACGCTGACTAATCTACTTACAATTTCCTAACCCCCCCTAAAAAACCACCCCGTACTGGTACTCGTACTCGAAAAACGACCACAGACCGCTGCCCCTGGCGTACCTCTGCGCGGCTGCTTCTGAAACCAACAGGCCGCGAGGCCCGCTCTTGTTCCTTCAACTCCGTGTCTCTGTGCCTCTGTGAGAGCCCCCAATCGCAACTAAAAACGCTCAGCAGCCTGCAGCGTCAGCGAAAAGGCCACCGAACCCGAGCACGGCAGCACGCACACCCGCGGACTCCAGTCCGCGAAGCGCCCACTGGGCACTGGCTTCTGACCTACGCTGTCGCCGGTGGTTCCGTGACTTCAATTCGCAAATCCCGCAACTGCCGATCGTCCACTTCCGAAGGTGCCCCCGTCAGCATGTCCGCAGCCTTCTGAGTCTTCGGGAAAGCGATTACCTCCCGGATATTGTCGTTCCCCGCCAGCAACATCACCCAGCGATCGAGGCCCAAAGCAATCCCGGCGTGCGGCGGAGCCCCAAATCGAAGCGCCTCAAGCAGAAATCCAAATCGCCGCTCCGCTTCCTCCGAATTAATCTTCAGCAAATCAAACACCATCTGCTGAATTTCAGAATCATGAATTCGCACACTGCCACTGGCCGCCTCGTAGCCGTTCACCACAAGGTCATAACTGTCCGCCCGCACCTTCCCCGGATCTGTTTTCAAATACTCAGCATCGTCCGGGTTCGGCTGACAGAACGGATGATGTTCAGCATCAAATCGCCCCTCCTCAGCGTTCCAGGTCAGCAGCGGGAAATCCACAACCCACAGACAGCTGAATGACGCCGGATCATACAACTGCTGCTCACGAGCAATTCGATTTCGCAGCGCTGCCAAAGCACCGCAGGTGACCTTCCAGGTGTCAGCCACAAACAACAGCAAATCGCCGTCCTGTCCACCCATCCGGCTGATAATCGTCTGCTGCTGCTCGTCCGTAAAGAATTTTGCAATCGAGGATTCCAGACGACCACCAGCCACCTTCAGATAGGCCAGCCCCTTCGCACCGTAATCTCCCACAAAATTCTTCAGATCCACATCCAGTAGACGACGACTGTACTTCTCGGCCCCGTTCTTCACGTTCAGACCGCGAATAAAACCTCCCGAACCGACCACGCCTTTGAACACGCTGAAATCGCTGGCTGCGGCAATATCCGTAATGTCGCTGATCTCCATGCCAAACCGCATGTCGGGCTTGTCACTGCCAAAACGAGCCATCACGTCGTGGTACGTGTAACGCGGCAATGGCACCGGAACCTCAATGCCCCGCACCTTCTTCATCACCGTTGAAACCAGACCGTCAATCGTCTCCAGAATGTCGTTTCGCTGCACAAACGACATCTCGACGTCAATCTGAGTAAACTCGGGCTGACGATCCGCACGCAAATCCTCGTCACGAAAGCACCGCGCAATCTGATAGTAACGGTCAAATCCCGAAACCATCAGAATCTGCTTGTAAATCTGCGGCGACTGCGGCAGCGCATAAAAACTGCCCTGATGCACGCGGCTGGGCACAAGATAGTCACGGGCGCCCTCCGGAGTACTGCGACCCAACATCGGAGTTTCAATCTCCAGAAAACTCAGACCGTTGAAATACTCACGCACCGCCTGGGTAAGATCATGCCGCAGCTGAATGTTGCGTTGCAGTTCAGGCCGACGCAGATCCAGAAAACGGTGCTTCAGACGCAACTCCTCATTCGGCAATTCACCACCCTCAATTTCAAACGGCGGCGTCTTGCTGCGCGACAGCAGAGTCAGTTGGCGGACACGCACCTCAATCTCCCCGGTCGCCAGCTTCGGGTTCGTCATCCCGTCACCACGATACCGCACTTCTCCCTCCACTCGAACCACGTCCTCGCGGCGCAGACGACGAGCCAGCGAATCGATTCGAGCGTCCTCGTCGGTGTTGAAGACCACCTGAGTCTTGCCGTAGCGGTCGCGAAGGTCCACAAACACCAGTTCGCGACCCTGCTCGCGATAACTGTGAACCCAGCCCGCCAGCACCACAGTCTGACCAGCCTGAGCCCTGCGAAGTTCGCCGCACGTATGAGTTCTAAGCACTGCTGAGAAATCCGAATGACAGAGGAAACTGAGGTCCGGACATGCCCTGGCAGGCCCGGACGGGAAAAAGCGTGGGCAGTATAGAGCCCCGCGCCGTTCCGGAAAAGAACGGTTCTGCGATTCCACTTATGACCGAGGGATTGCCGGAAAACGGAACAGAACAGCCCCCACACCCCTAAAGATCAGCTGACCTGTGCCGACTTTCCCGGTTCAGCCAGTTCCCCCAAAAACACCCCGCCACACACTGGAAATCCCACAATTTTACCGCAGAATTCAGCCAACACTGGCGACGGATTTGGTCCGTTGCCAGCCCGCAGTACCTCCCCGTATCAAAACTCCGTCGCAGCCTTCAGCACCGGAAACAACACTCATGAACCTGCAGATCCTGGCCCCCGGCAACAGCCTTGTCCCAGCTCAGGATGCCCCGGCTGAAGATCCGCTGGATCTGATGGATGAAATTGATGCACTCAAAAAACAAAAAGATGTCACCATCCTCGCCCACTTCTACGTCGATGGCGATATCCAGGACATCGCAGATTTCACCGGCGACAGCCTGAAACTGGCACGCGATGCCACCCGCGTCTCTACCTCCGCCATTCTCTTTGCCGGAGTCCACTTCATGGGCGAATCCGCAAAGATCATGAACCCACAGAAAAAAGTGCTCATCCCGGACCTCCACGCCGGCTGCTCACTCGCCGACAGTTGCCCGCCCGAACAACTCGCCGCCTTCCAGCAGCAACTCCGTGAACAAGGCCGAAATTTCCATACCGTCGCCTACATCAACACCTCAGCTGCCGTCAAAAGCCTCGTCGACTGGATCGTCACCAGCGGAAATGCCCGCGAAATCATCGATCGCGTCCCGCCTGACAAAGAAATCCTGTTCGTCCCCGACCAACACCTCGGACGATACCTCATGGAAGTCACCGGACGACGCATGATCCTGTGGCCCGGCGCCTGCATGGTCCACGAAGTCTTCAGCATCCAGGACCTCATCCGCATCCGCAAACAAAACCCCGGCTGCCTCGTCATGGCACACCCCGAGTGTCCCCAGAACATCCTCGAAATCTCCGATATCATCGGCGGCACCGAAAAAATGCGACAATTCGTCATGCAGCGACAACAGCCCACGACGTTCCTCGTCGCCACTGAAGCCACCATGATCCACCCGCTCCAGAAAGCCGCACCACAGCACACATTCATACCCGTACCTGGAATCATGACCTCCAGCGGCGAAACCTGCGCCTGCAATCGCTGCCCACACATGGCCCGCAATACCCTGCAGAAAATCCGCGATTGCCTGAAAAACGACGGACCCGAAATCGCCTGGCAAGACTACTTCAGCAAAGCACGCGAAGTCCTCGACCGCAGCCTCCTGCAATAACCCCGCTACCAACCTGCCCCCGCCCCGCCCTGCAGCCCAAAATGCCCCAAATGCTTCTCATCTCCGACTCATGAACATTTTTCGCCTCGCAGTCAGCACCGCAAGAAGAAACACAAACCAATACAGCCAAGGCACTTACAATATTGACAAAGTTTTGACAATCGAATGACTCGCGGCTAACAGGCTGACATTGTGAGTCGTCGATACCGACCCTAAGGTAAGCCTAAGGAAGCTGACCCGCACTCGCGGACTCCCGCCGAAAGATTTCAGGGGACTGCCCGCTGCTCCAGTGCTCGGCAGCACCGCATCAGATGCAGGCAATAACAACATGAGTGCAATTGATCTGGTAAGACGCAGCGCTGTACCACATCCGGCCGACCAGCCGACTGCGGGTGGTCTGACCTCCGCAGAAGGCCGAAGCCTGATGTTTCAGGCCGAAACAGATACCCTGGTGGTCGCCTTCCATCGCGACCAGTTGCGCTGGAAGAATGTTGACTGGGTCGTCACCCTGTTTCTTGTGGGAGTGCACGTCGGAGCCTTGTTTGCCTTCCTCCCCTCCCTGTTCAGCTGGTCCGGACTGGCAATCTGCCTCGCCCTGCATTGGGCAACCTGCAGTATTGGCATTTGCCTCGGCTTCCATCGCTACCTCGCTCACAAGTCACTGAAGCTACGAGCGCCCGCTGAGTTCGTCTGCATGATGTTTGGCTGTCTGTCCGGTGAAGGCTCTCCGCTGACATGGGCTGCGACGCATCGCCTGCACCACCAGAAATCTGATCTGGAAGGCGACCCGCACTCCCCCGTTCGTGAAGACGGCTGGTGGGGACACATCCTGTGGCTGTTCCCCAAACGCTCCACCAAAGCCACACAGCTGCTGAAGAAACGCTACGTGCCCGAACTGGTGCAGCGACCAGTCATGCAGTTCTTCGAGAAGACCTTTGCGCTCTGGCTGTGGGGCGGAGGCGTGGTCCTGCTCGCCGCCGGCTGGGCCACAGGTGGCTGGCAACTGGGCCTGTCCTGGCTGGTCTGGGGCATGTGCGTTCGCATGGTTGCAGCCTACCACAGCACCTGGTTTGTTAACTCAGCCACACACCTCTGGGGATACCGCAATTACGACACCCGCGATGCATCCCGGAACCTCTGGTGGGTCGCCATCCTCGCCTACGGAGAAGGCTGGCACAACAACCACCACGCCCACCCCGCAGTGGCACCCGCCGGCCACAAATGGTGGGAATTTGACATCACCTGGTGGTCCATTCGAATGCTGCGTGCCGTCGGACTGGCATGGGACGTCAAAGACAAACTGCCCGTCGGTCGAGCCGCTGACGAAACCGACATGGCTGAAATTGAAAAACTCGACGCCGTACAAGCCTGAAACCACACCATTACAGACCCATACCACATTGATACCGCCCGCCAGCCACCCCGCTGGCGGGTTCTTTTTTGCGCCCCCAACCCTTTTTCGTGACACCCAAATTCCCGCCTCAACACCCGAACCAGACTCCACTTGCAACCGTCACCATCCCGCAGGATAATCTGATCAGGTGCAGCCCGCTGTACCGCAAATCTTCAGCGCCCGTAGCTCAGTTGGATAGAGCAACCGCCTTCTAAGCGGTAGGTCAGTGGTTCGAATCCACTCGAGCGCATTTAACTAAGTCCCTGCCGTTCCATGAGTTATGGAAACCTGTCTTTCGAGACAGTGCGGCGTGAAACGGTTTACTACCCGTTTTACTACCCATTTCATCTGGGAGCCGCAGGTCATGACAAAGCAGCAACCAAAGTACGCCCTTCACAAAGCCACAGGGCAAGCCCGAGTCCGAATTAACGGGAAGTCCATCTACTTGGGCGAGTATGGCTCCGAAGAATCGCGGCGCCGCTATGACGAGATTGTCACAGAGCACATGAAGGCCACGCTGAACGTCTCCTTCCACAAGCTGACGATCGCACAACTATGCCTTGCCTACGTCAAGCACGCCAAAAGCTACTATGTCAAGAACGGCCGAATCACGTCGGAGGTCTCCAACATTCAGGTCGCGTTGAGACCCTTGGTCAAGCTTTATGGCAAGGGACTGGTGGCAGAGTTTGGTCCAAGCAAGCTGAAGCAGGTCCGCGAGTTGATGATTGAGAACGGCATCGTTCGAAAATCCATCAATCGGGGCGTTGGTCGGATCAAACGCATGTTTCGCTGGGGAGTCGAAAATGAAATGGTCTCGACCAATGTGCTGGCCGCAATCAACGCTGTTCCGGGAATTCGGTATGGTCGTACAACGGCAATGGAAGCAGATCCCATCAAGCCGGTTCCGGAAGAACACATCTCGAATGCACTCCCGTGTCTTGAATGCCCCATTTTCTTGTCTGCAACTGCACGCAAGCCAAAGGTAAGTGCGGTTGACAGCATGAACTGTGGAATGCCGTCACATTGTCAATACGTCGTGCATGCTCATCCCGAGCGAGACTGCTGCAAGCAGACTGACGATGAGCACTATTGCTCCAGCTCGACGTGTCGATTTGATCTGCCACCACATGACAAGTCCGGACAATCCCCAGAAGCAGAGCGTCAAAGCGATCGCGTCCACTCCCAATGCCCATAGCCATCTGGTCGTGACTGCCCCAGGATAGCGATGGCTCAGGTGCATGCGTAACAAGAAGCTACGCCACGAAAGATCTGGGGCAGGATCGCCACGATCTCCAGTGACTTGTTTGGTAATGGGATTGAATGTTGCTGTCCATTCCTGTTCGTCGACCAAGATTGGAAACTTGATATCGGGCCCGCTTGTGCAAATCGCAACACCTCCAATGATGCCCTTGCGCTCACAAATTTTGGGAGCTGCTCGATTGATTTGTTCTGCGATTGTCTCCAACGAGTTGATGGGATTCGAACCTTCAGAAGGGGCACTCTTTGACTCTGCTGGCTTCTCGGGTTTATCGGGTTTATCCGGTTTCTTCGTGAGAGCGGCGGTCGAAAATGGAGCTGCCTCTGCCGCAGGACGATTGGGGCGGCTTTCGCGAATAAACCCGCTCTTCGAGACGGGATCGAAGACGAACGAGTACGTCTGACCTTCCGCTTTGACCGAAGCCACGAACGTCTCACGGCCCGAGTAACGCGGGGCATCTTTTCCCAGAATCCAGGAGTATCCTGATTCGTTCTGCGAGTTGAGCAGCTCCAGGAGGGAATCGGTGGTTGCAGATATGGGGATCAAGTTCTCAAGTTCAGTACCGTTTAAGTCCTGACTATCGAAATGAACGACGGGGCTATCCGAGAGAACCTCTGGATGGTTAAACAAGAAACCTGTCACCCCATAGAGCAACGCCCACGGCAAGAGGAGTAATCCAAGATAAAGGTGCGCTCTCCGCAGAAGCTGCTTAAACCTGTGCATCATCGGCCTCGGTTTGCGCTGCTGCCCTATCTGCACGCCGATCGCTGTTCTTGGTGCGTTTTCCGAAATCAAATGACTCAAATCACGCTTCGCTTCCTGTGGTTCAGCAATGCCCATAGCGTCAGTTTTTCCAAGTCTTTAGCAGCAGTCGGGCTTCACAAAGTGCTCGGGTGTTAGAATCGCCTCAAACATGCCAGAACTGCACATGCGGTTATTGTGCATTTGTGTTGGTTGCCTGCAAGGTGTAGAATCGGACTTTCTCCTGAATCGCTGCCGAACTCGACAGGATCGTGTCTTTTTGGTTCGGTTGTCTTCAGTCGCCACTCCGACGGATTCGGCCATCTCGCAATCCCCTTGGCCTAGACCTGCATGGACCACGTTTCACTGTTCTTCAATTCACTCTTCATGGCGCTCGCGATGTCGGCACCTTACCTGGTGCTGGGGTTTGTTGCGGCGGCGGTGATCAAAGAGTATGTCTCGCGTGAATCGTTGGCGAAACACCTCGGTGCCAGAGGAGTTCGTCCGATTCTCAATGCGGTCGGCATCGGCGCACTGCTTCCGATTTGCTCCTGCGGTGTGATCCCGCTCGGCGTGGGCGTTCACAGAGCCGGCGCGGCCCGAGGCACCTGTCTTGCATTCATGGCAAGTGCCCCTGTTATTTCGCCGGTGTCCGTTTTGATGGTGGGCATGATGCTTGGGCCGAAATTTCTGGTGACTTATATCTGCGTCGCATTGTTTGGCTCGTTTCTGATCGGGCTTTTCGGCAATGGTCTGCTGCCAGACAAAACTCGTCCGGTTATGGAATTCGACTCCATTGTCGGCCGTGTTGAGCAGGAGAACGAACACCATCAACAGCATTCCACTTCTGAAGGCGGATCAAGGTTCAAACGGGCAATGCGATGGGCATTTTGGGACCTTGGTTCCGAAATCAGTGTGGACCTCACAATCGGCCTTTCCATAGCAGCACTGGTCCTTGCTTTTCTTCCAATCGAACTGACGGGGGCTTACCTTGGGACTCGGAGTGTTTGGACGCTCTTGCTTGTCGTTCTGATCGGAATTCCCGTTTACACATGCTCAGTGCCGACAATTCCGATTGTCTGGGCGTTGCTGATGCGAGGTGCGATGCCCGGCGCGATGTTGGCTTACATGATCGCCGGGCCTGCGACCAACCTGGGTGAACTAAACGCGATCCGACGGAGCATGGGGCTCAAGGCCGCAACACTTTACGCAATGGGCCTGATCACTATTGCGATGGCTGCAGGCCTGATAGCCAACCATGTCGTATTCGCATCCTACGAGTACAAAGCGAAAATGATCGCGCAAAATGAACTGCAAGTGCAGGATTGCTGTGTGCCAATGATCTTCGGCAATCGGATCGAGCGGAACAACCTGGGACGCATTTCCGCAAGCGTGCCAACTTGGCACTACCCTTTTATCGGCGTTTTGATGGTGACTCTCGGCGTCGGTCTTTACCAGCGTGTGCTGCGACTTAGAGAAGGCATGCAACGAAGGCACGCGATCGCCACAACATCACCCGCCACGGAGCCCACAGCATGAGGAGACAGGAAATAGTTATCGGATTCTTTGCAGTCGCGATGATCGCGCTGTGGAATGATCAGATTTTCCTAAATTGGAAGAGCAAGAACAATCTCTGGAGCGACGCAAAGGCCACGACTGTAGAGAGTCCCTTTGGCAACTCCGTCAGCAGTGCTGGGGCACTGGAACCGAAGCTGTGGCGGGACATCAAGAAGACTTCGGTCAGCGTGACGCCGGATGGCAAGTTTCAGCCCACTTTCGACGAGTCCGTCTTGGCCGAAAATGGAAAACGAGTCGAACTGACAGGTGTGGGCTTCCTGTTGTCGTCTGGACTCCGTGAGAACGAACGCGGCGAGGAGGAGGTCACTGAGTTCCTATTGCTACCTGCAGAAGGTGGCGTGGCGTGGTGTTGTGGGCTGACGCCGATTTCCAAACATGAGTTCAGCGTGCTCGTTGCCTGCCCGGACAAACCGTTCTCCGCATCCAAGATCGATCCGAGGAGTCCAGCGTTCTTCACGAAAGTTGAGGGAACACTGAGGCTGGAAAAAGAAAACAGTATCAACGCGCTTTACACACTGGAGGACATTGCACTTGAGTTTGTCGATATACAAGACGTCCTGCCGCCAAACGTCATGAACATGTGCCTCGATCAGCCAATGGTTCCGCCAACCTCAGCAACCAAAGACCGGTAAGGTCGTATCGCATCTGACATCGACGATCTCCGCCGAGAGAGGAACGGGCTTGGCTTGTTCTTCCCGTTAAGATCGTCATCGGAAGACTGCTGCGGCACGTGGCCTGTCGGTAGTTAGAGACAACGTGACTGACATGACCGTTACGCTGTCAGGACCATATACATGCTTAGTCCAAGCAGTGTTGCTGTTATCAAACTGACAACGAGTACGATTCCGCCCGCTCGACGAGTCGCTTTGACTTGCCACCACATGACAACTCCCGATATTCCCCAGAAACAGAGAGTCAAAGCCATTGCGTCGACGCCCAGAGCCCATATCCACCCGGTGTTCCGTTCATTCGGATACTGATGGCTGAGATGCAGACTCAATAAGAAGCTTCGCCACGAAAGCGTGGAGGCTGGCTTTCCTTTGGTTCCGCTGACTTGCTTCGCAATTGGATTGTAAGACGCACTCCACTCTCCATCCGCGGCAATCACGGAGAACTTGATATCGGGCCCGTCTTCCACACTTGCAGTCTCGGCGGGTAATCCCTTTCGTTGGAGAATCGTCGGCGCTGCACGATTGATTCGCTCAACGATCGACTGCAGGTCATCAAGAGCGCCACGGTCTCCAGTCTTCGCTTCCACGCTTGGCCGCTCCTCCTTGAACAAAACCGACGTATCAAATGGTGCCGTCGCTGCCGCTGTTCGCTCAGTCGTGTCTTCGCGAATCGAGCCACTTTGTGTGTTTGGATCGTATACGAAGAAAAATGTGCGAGTCCCCGCATTCACCGTGGCGAAAAACGTACCATTTTGGGAGTACGCAATGGGTGCATTACCAACAGTCCACTTTTCATTCGATGCACTGTGAGCATTCAGCAGTTCGATGAGCTGACCGACGAACTCGCTGAGTGGAGGTGGGTTCTCGAGTTCGGTCCCCTTCAAGTCATTGCGATCAAAATAGACAGCAGGTGAGTCGGAAAATGCCGTTGGATGGTTGAACAGAAAGCCGGTCACTCCATAGAGCAGCGCCCACGGCAACAGGAATAAGCCGACATACAGATGGCTTCGCCTGAGGAACTGAAGGAACCGTCGAATAAATGGTCTTGATTTGCGTCGATCGCCGCTGGCTACAGTTCCAGATGTCATGCTTTCCACCCAACGTAGAGTGAGGATACGGAGACAAAATGAAGGTCATTGCGGTTGAACACATACGCGGGTGATTGCTCATCGGCTAGTACTTCCAGAGTTTGCTTGTCTTCTTCACTGAGCGACTCACGAATCAACCCCCGAATTTTTCGGTCTCGAAGATAGCTGATTTCTTCGGCTGTAAATGGCGGCTGTCGCTCATACAAGAAGGACCTGGTCATGACATCTTTCAGCCCCGCTTGTTGAAGTACTCCCAACCATCCGAGTGCCAGTTTACCTCGTTGCTGCCGGTCGTTGACAAACCACTGGGCAAATGCCGCGATGGCTCTTTCTTCAAGGCCCGGCGGTCCAAGACCCACATCCAATGGCAGCAATCGATCGAGAAATCGATCCTCACGCACGACGACTCGTCCGCCCTTTCGGCACACTCTTGATAACTCACGTACGCCCGCAACTGGGTCAGGCAGAATATGCATCGTATGACTGGACCACACGCATCCGAATGAACCGTCCTGCATCGGAAGCCGCTGCACATCGGCCGCGACCGCAGAGACGTTTCCCCTCAAAGTGCCAAGTTTGACGCGAGCCTCAATATCGGCGATTCGTTCGGGATTGATATCGACTCCCGTAACATGCCCCTCTTCAAGCTGCTCGGAGAATAACAATAAGTGGTTTCCGCGACCGCAACCGGCATCCAATACCTGTTCAGCCCTGGGCAATGCCAGCCAGGAGATCATCTCGGCATCCTGCGGTTCATAGAACCATCGCGACGTCGATTGTTCCCGAGGTGACTCCGAAGTCTTATCCTGACTCCACACATCTTCATTTGCTGCAACAGCTGACACGGCAGCAATGCCAAGGGCTCCTCCCAGCATGAATCGTCGCCGATCGGTACCAGAAGTTCCGGAAGCTGAACTGCAGTGATCTTCAGCATTCACTCTTCTGCGTTCTGAGGACTGATCCATAGGTGTCCTTGTTGTTCGTATCGAGGCCTCCGGTAAGCCAGCCAATCACTGAAGTTGACAACCACTCATAACGCGAAAAAGCGCGCTTGAGAATACCCTAAAACGACTCATAGCTGGAAATCACCAACCTAATTGGCCCCTGGAAGCAATTGCACGGAGCGCATCTTATGACGATTCTCGCCATTCGCGATGCCGAAAGTTCGCTTCGAGTAAGAACTGCAAGATTGAAAATTGCCATTCGAAAGCACTTTGTGTCTCTCCAATGATGAAATATTCGTGGAAGAACATTTTGTTTGCAATGGCATTGCATATGCAATTCGAGTTTGTATACTCGCGTGGTCGCGATCGAGCTCGAGCATGGCGAGACGATACTGACTTCGTAGAAACGCTGCGAACTTACGCAGAGGGCGGTAGATTCTTCCTTCCTGCAATCTCCTGATCAGTTTTTTTACTCACCATCAACCAGCGACTCTGCCTGCATGCAGAGGAAATGGCAAACTAGCTTGAGGAGTGAATGATGTCCCGATGGAATCGGCGAGATGTTTTGGGAGCTGGACTTAAAGGAGCTGCTGCGTTGACACTCCCTGCTTTCCTTGCAACGTCCGGTAGTCCTGCCTACAGCGCACTTCTGGATGATGCGCCTGATGATCCTTTTCGCGAGTGGTTTAGTATTGATGAAAAGACGATCGCCAGGGTCATGGCAGAATTGATGTCCGGAGGAGCAGACTTTGCCGACATCTACTTCCAGCACACTCGTTCGAATTCTGTTCGAATGGAAGACGGCCTGGTGAGTTCCGCTTCGACAAGCATTGATCAAGGTGTCGGATTGCGAGTCGTCATCGGAGATCAGGTGGGTTACGCCTTTACCGAAGACCTGACGCTGGAAAGCATGTTGGGCGCCGCCAAGACGGCCGCCGCCATTGCCAAAGGCAATAATAAGTCGGCTCCGCCTCAGCGATTTACGCTCGGGAATACTCCGTCATTCTACAAGGCCAGCGTGCCTTGGGATCAAGTCGGAATCGATGCCAAGCTGCCGTTGTTGTTCCGCGCTGAGTCGCTCACTCGCGAGCAGGATCCTGCGGTCAAGAAAATTGGTGTCATGTGGTCGGATTCGGATGAACTGGTCATGATTGCTGACAGCACAGGGCGTGTCGTTCGTGACCGACGTCCGATGAGTCGACTTGGAGTGATGGTGACCGCGGAGAAAGATGGAAAGCGTCAGGCTCACAGCAGTAATCTGGCCGGACGTCGTGAGTTGAGTTCGTATACGGAAGATAAGCTTCGTCAGGTCTCCAAAGAAGCTGTCGATCGAACAATGTTGCTCTTCGATGCTCGCCGACCACCGGCCGGCGAGATGCCCGTTGTGCTTGCAGCAGGCGCGTCAGGGATTCTCCTGCACGAAGCCATTGGTCACGGCATGGAAGCGGACTTCAATCGCAAGGGGACAAGTATCTATGCGACGATGCTCGGAAAGGAAGTCGGTCCCAAGTTCGTCAATATCATCGACGATGGCACACAGCCTTTCGAACGTGGTGCACTCAACGTCGACGACGAAGGCAATGTCACCGAGAAGACCTACATGGTGAAGGACGGTGTCTTGAGCAGTTATCTGCACGACAAGATCAGCGCCAAGCATTACGGGGTCAAGCCAACGGGGTCCGGTCGTCGAGAAAGCTTCCGGCACGTTGTCATGCCTCGTATGCGATCGACGTACATGGAGTCTGGCCCCCACACTCCTGAAGAGATTATCAAGAACGTCAAGCAGGGGATCGTGGCAGAAACCTTCACCAACGGTCAGGTCCAGATTGGTGCGGGTGATTTCACGTTCTACATCAAGAATGGCTGGCTGATTGAAGATGGAAAGATTACAGCTCCGATCAAGGATGTGAACATCATCGGCAACGGCCCCGAGGCCCTGCGGAATGTCACAATGGTCGGGAATGACTACAAGCTCGATACCGGTGGCTGGACTTGTGGCAAGGACGGTCAATCGGTTCCGGTGAGCCAGGGTATGCCGACCGTTTTGGTTTCAAAGATGACAGTTGGAGGTGTCAATGGCTAGTTCATTGTTGGACAGCGCAAGAGACGCCGTCGATCTGGCAAAGAAGCTCGGAGCCAGTGATGCATGGGCCAGCGTTTCCCGTGACAACGGCGTTAGCTTCGAAATGCGCAACGGGGTCGTGGAACGAGTTCAGGACAGCACCAGTCGAGGCTTGTCGTTGCGGCTGTGGGTCGATGGACGATATTCGGTTCATGGCACCAATGACTTGCGAGCGGATTCCCTTGCCAGCTTTATCAAAGAAGCGGTGGCGATCACACGATCTCTTCAAAAAGACCCATACCGTCTGATTCCAGACCCATCGTTGTTTGAAGGGCGTTCCACTGTCAACCTTGACATGGAAGACTCGTCAATCGATTCGGTGTCTCGCGAAGAACGAATCGAGATTCTCAAGCGAATGAATGGTCGTATCCAGGGTCAGGAAAAGGTCCTTTCGACGAGTTCGGGAATTTCCACAGCCAAGAGCCAATCGGCTGCCGCGAGCAGCAATGGCTTCAGTGGAAGTTTCGGTTCAACCAGTATGTTCATCAACGCCGAAGTTGTCCTGGATGAAGAAGGAGGCAAGAGACCAGAAGAAGGATTCTATGGCGGTGGGCTGCATCGAACCGAAATGCCGAATCCGGAAGAAGTGGCCGACACGGCACTTCAACTGGCTCGCAATCGGCTGGGCAGTACGAAAGGACCGACGAAAAAGACGACAATGGTGGTTCACCCGCGCGCAGCCGGTTCAATTGTGGGACGATTGCTGAGCGCTTTAGATGGCGGCTCGTTGCAGCAGAAGCGATCGTTTTGGGCGGGCAAGGTTGGTGAAGAGTGTGTTTCGCCGCTGTTGACCATCGTTGACGATCCGTTGATCGTTCGCGGATTCGCATCACGTCCATTTGACGGAGAAGGCATTGCCGCGAAACAAATGCCCGTCATCGAAGAAGGTGTCTTGAGAAACTTCTACATTGACACCTACTACGGGAAAAAGCTGGAGATGCCTCCGACGACCGGAAGTCCTTCCAATCGGATCTTGAACCTGGGCTCGAAGGATTTGAATGGCCTGATTCAGGACGTCGACGACGGCATTCTCATTACCAGCTGGCTGGGAGGCAATTCTGACGGAGCCACAGGAGACTTTTCTCTCGGTGTCCGCGGTCATTTGATCGAAAAGGGCAAGATGGGAGCTCCAGTCGGTGAGATGAACGTCACGGGTAATCTTCTCACTCTCTTTAGCTCGCTGGTGGCACTTGGCAACGACCCATGGAAGTATAGCGCGTCCAAGGTACCCACTCTCGTCTTCGAAGATGTGAATTTTTCTGGAGTTTAGTTTCGGCCCTATGGATCTCTGTTGTTTTATGAGGTTTGTCTCTGAGCCTTCGAAAATGATCTTGCCGTGAAAGACACGCTCTGCTGAAGAACAGAAAATCCCTTCTATCTCGACTCGAATGTTTCAGGCTGTTTAGAATCCTGATCCTTCAGACGGCTTATCGGAGTTCTATTCTTCGCTCGGCGATATCGTCATAGCCCCATATACCGGATTTCTAATTGTTTCGGGCCTAGAGAATTTGTCGTCGGCTCTACAAGGGCAGTCGATGGCGAGATCCAAATCAATTTCTTTCACAGCGCAGATCTTGCTGGCCGGCTCATAAGGTCCAACGCATTTGAATCGATCGCAAAATGTGAGTCTCTTTCAATCCCACAAAGTCCACCAGCACTCGATGGATCGAGCAGGATGCTCCACAGTTGCTTGTCGTATGCTGCCATGCCTCTCAGTCAAGCTTTGACGACGATCGTCTTCTTCCTATTGATTCGTGAAAGTTGTTTATGAGTTCATTGCGATATCGTCTTCTTGCCAGCTTTATTGCTCTGTATTGTTCTACTTCGGTGGCGCTTGCCCAAGGAACCACTCCGCCTCAGGGGCCACCGCTTTCACCGTTTGAGAGTCTCATTAGAGAGTACAAACTTGTTCAAACTTCGCCTGATGTGCCAGGTACGATGTACAACGTCTACATCCAGCAGGACAAGGGCCAGATGCTCTTCGAGCTGCCCAAGAGTGTCGTCACCAAGAAGTACTTCATCGGGCTTACTGTTTCCGGCGGCCAAATCTATGCTGGGCTTCAAGCGGGTGATTTTTATGTTCAGTGGCAGGAGTACAACGGCCGTCTGGCACTGATTCAACCGAATCTGGAGGTCCGCTCAACGGGCGACGCTGAATCCAGGGACTCAGTACGTCGCTTGTTCACAAGCACCGTTCTGCTGGACATGCCGATTTTGACACGAACTCCCAATGGCGGTTATGTCATTGATGCTGATCAGTTGCTTGTGGGGAATGCAATGACCTTCTTCGGCGCTAGCGGTCGCAGCCGAAATTCTGAGCTGGCTCGCATCGTCAAAGCAAAGTCTTTCCCACAAAACGTGGAAGTGGCATTTGAATTGCCGAACGTCAGTGGAAAACTTCAGACGCTTCACTACTCGATCAGTGAACTTCCCGAAGCAAGCGACTATGTTCCTCGCAAGGCCGATCAGCGTGTCGGTTACTTCACAACCAACTTCCGTGATCTTGGCAAGTTTGAACGTGATGAAGTCGACGTGGACTTTATCAATCGATGGCATTTGAAGAAACGCGACCCTTCCCTCAAAATCTCACCGCCAGTTGAGCCAATCACATTCTATATGGAGCATACAACTCCTGTTCGTTATCGGCGTTGGATCAGGCAAGGGGTGACGAACTGGAACAAAGCGTTTGAGAAAGTTGGGATCTCTGAAGCCATCGTCGTGCATTACCAGGACAAAGCTTCGGGTGCGCACATGGAGAAAGACGCGGAAGATGTTCGATACAATTTCATCCGGTGGCTGAACAATGATCAAGGAACGGCTATCGGTCCTTCTCGCGTTCATCCTGAAACGGGTCAGATTCTCGATGCAGATATCATTCTGACTGATGCGTGGATTCGTTATTATAGAGGCAACTTCGAAGACTACATGCCTCTCATGGCCATGCAGGGGAAAGATGCGGAAACGATCGAGTGGCTCTCATCTCATCCAAACTGGGACCCCCGAGTTCGTTTTGCAGATCCGGCGCAGCAGAGCAGAGTCGCAAGTGAAATCCTTAGGAATGCATTTCGTGATCCGTTCGCCAATGAAAAGGCTCTTCCCGGAGATCAAGACTCAGATGGACTTCTGAGACGGTACCAGAGAAGTGGGCTGGGCATGATCGGTGAAGGTCGGCAAATGGATATGTCGATGATGCGAATGGCAATGACCTTCGTTTGGGAGTCTGACGAACCATCAATGGACAATGAGGGTCAGGAGCCAAAGCAAATTGAAGATCCCAAGACGGCGGACGAAACAGAGAAGTCCGGCGAGAAAAAGACAGAGCTTCCCCGGAAGCCTGAAGGACCAATGCTGGATGGCATGCCTGAGTCTTTTGTTGGGCCGCTTCTGGCGGACTTGATCTGCCATGAAGTCGGACACACGTTGGGACTCCGGCACAATTTCAAGGCCTCCAGTCTGTACTCTCTCGATCAGCTGAACAGTGAAGAAATCAAGGGCAAGAAGACGTTTGCTGCTTCAGTGATGGATTATGTTCCGATCAACATCCGCGTTTCGGCCGGTAAAATCCAAGGCGACTTCGGGATGATTGATATCGGACCTTATGATGTTTGGGCCATTGAATACGGCTACACATTTGAGAACAATCTGGAGCCGATCCTTGCTCGTTCAACCGAGAGGGAGCTTCATTTTGGAAGCGACGAAGATCTTTTTGGGCCTGACCCGCTGTGCCGCCAATTTGACCTCGGCCAAAATCCCCTTCATTTTGCTCAGGAGCAGATCAAGGTTGTTGAGGAGTTTCGAAAGCGATTGCTCGGATCGTATTTGAAGAAGGGTGACAGTTGGGCCAAGCTTCGAGAAGGCTATGAACTGACCTTGGGGATGCAATCTCGAAGTGCGAATATGATGGCGGACTGGGTTGGTGGGGCGTTTGTAAGCCGCGAGAAAAAGGGAGCATCCGGAGACAAGCCGCCCGTCGAAGTTGTGCCAGCTGCCGACCAGCGTGCCGCGCTTAAGTTTGTCCTCGAATCAGTATTCCGCGATGAAGCCTACGGTTTATCCACCGATTTGTTGACAAAGCTCACCGTCGACTTCATGAGAAGCCCGATGGGTCAGGATTCTACATGGCCTGTTCACGATCGTATTCTGTCGGTTCAGGCGAGTTCGTTAACGAATCTCATGAACCCTTCAACCTTGAGAAGGGTATACGACAACGAATTTCGTGTTCCCTCCGATAAGGACGCTTTAACATTGCCGGAATTGTTGAGGACAGTTTCTGACGAGATTTGGAGCGAACTGGATCGCAAGTCAGACACGAAATTCACAGAACGAAATCCAATGATCACGAGTCTTCGTCGCTCTCTGCAACAGGAACACATGGAACGGCTGATTGATCTCATGCTGCCGGGAAAGGGCAAATCGGCCGCGAACAAGGCGATCTGTAATCTTTCTGTGATGCAGATCCAGGATCTTGCTTCAAAGATCAGCAAGACTCTGGCGGACTCCAGCCAGTTGATGGATGCTTACACGAAGGCCCACTTGGTTGAAGCCAGCAAACGTATGAGCAAGGCTCTTGAGGCTCAATATGTTTACAGCTCGACCTCAGCGACGCCTTCAATTAGTATTCTAGACTTATTGGGGGCTGATGGGGCTCGGCGGGAACAGCTTGAACAGGGTGGTGAATCCAGCGGACCAGTTCACGATACCGAACGCAACTAAATCGACCGCTGAAATGAAAAGGATAGCCCTGAAAACAAGCGAAGCGGTTTCTGTCTTCGAGTAGGGACCGTGATCAACGAACCTTTTGAGGTTCGGCCCTTCTTGGTCATCGTATAAGATCGCTCAGAGGAACTGTGCGCCGGCAGTGTAACCTATGTATGCAAGGCCGACTGAGTTCGTGTGTGTCAGCGATGAGGACGAGATCCTTCCTTTTCTGTACGGCGACAACCGCTTGCGTCACATGGCAACGGCCAACGCGGAAGCACTCAGCAAATCTTGTCGAGAGCGACCCATTGGCGTATCCACTGAGTGGACCGGGGAATCATCCCTCACCATCTCGCGAGTGACTTTAGGCTACATGATTGGAAGAGAGTTGTCGGGCGTGGGGAACTGGTCTGGAACCTTCTGACTGACCTTGCCTGTCGCGGCCCATTCGGTGCCACGCTGGAAGGTTGCAGCAAAGCCGACGCAGTTCATTTGCTTTACGTCGTGCCCCATGACCGTGTGAAATATGCGGCCCTTGCCATAGGCGATCGTCATCAACACAGGCTCGTTCTCGCCCGTGCCGCCGGTGCTTTTGTCGGAGAAGGCGGTCGCCAGAACGGTCAAGTTCTTCGCCGGACCGCGCAGTCGATCATACAATTCGTCGGAGGCATGCCGCCACTTCGTTGGTAGGCCACTCGTGATTGGGTGTTCGCTGTCAATGTGGTCGACCACATATTCGTGCTGGCTGCCGTGGCTTCCTCCTCGTCCCGGCGAGTCGTCTCGGACAATACTACCATCACGATAGCGAATGTACGGGCCATCCTTCTCGTTGCGACCGCCCCAGCCGCCGAGCCCGATCATCTCGTTGTACTCTTTCCAGTTCGGGAACGAATTGTCGGCCGCGTGGTAGATCACCACACCGCCGCCGTTCTCAACGTACTCGACAAAACAGGCCTGCGTCTCTGTAGCCCAGTCGTCGCCATTGTAGTTCATGACGACAACTGCATAGTCGCTGAACTTCGGCTGGAACCCGGCAGACCCCTTTTCCGGCGACGTGGCGACATCGACGGAAAACAGCCCAGTCCGTTCGATCAGCCCCTTGAGTACAGGCGTCGTAGCCTTCCAGTCGTGGTTGTTCTGCCCGTCGACGATGAGAGCCTTGATCTTTGGCTCATCGGCTCGGATTGAACCAATCAAGCTCGCCACAAACAGACCGGCCAGGAGAAGTCGTTTCAACATTTCGCACCTCGTTCAAGTATGAGAGTCGATATCAAAATCCACGAATCGCCACCACGCTCGGTCGAGGGATCGCCGTCCCGCCGTCGGGCCAATGGCTGGTCAACTTGTCGTGCGACGAACTGAGTTCGCCGGGGTGCTGTACCGACAGAAAGAGGGTTTTTCCGTCTTCAGTGAACCATGGCCCGGTGAGTTCTGCGTCAATTGGCCCACTGGCGAACTGAAAAGCATCGCCAGCCGAGTCGCCAGCTGTCGGCACAACGAACAGGCCATTGTTGCCGAACGACTTATACGCGCCGCTGCCGATCTTCTCTGAAGACATATCGCACACGACCCATAGATTGCCTTCGCGATCGAAGGCGAGGTTGTCCGGGCACGCGAGGCCAGACTGGGGGCCGCCTGCCAGAAAGATCTCGTACTGGAACGAGGTTGCCGCCGCATCGTCGTTGTTTTCCACCAGCCGAACAATATGGCCGTAAAGGTTGCCATGTCGGGTGTTGTTGGTCAGCGCCACGTACAAACTGCCGTCGCGGGGATGCACTTCGCAATCTTCACACCGATCCAGCGGCGTAGCTCCGAGCGCCCGAGCGGCGAGCCGCGTGTGAATGAGCAACTCGGCCTGGTTGGTGATCTGAAGTGTCGAATCAAGCTTCCTGGCAGCGACGAAAATGGCGGACTCTTGAATGACCTTCGCTGTCTCTGCGTTGAAGACCAGCGGTATCCAGCGACCCTTTGCAAGGTCGGCAGCGTATAGAGTTCCTTCCTGGAGCCGCTTTCGGCGATCTGCGCGCTTAGCCTTCGGGTCGTCCGGCTCGGCAGAGACAAATTTGTAGAGGTGCTGATCAACTTCGTCGTCGCCCATGTAAATGACGACGTGCCCGTTGGCCCCACGGGTGACGGCGGCGTTTTCGTGTTTGAACCGCCCGAGCGCCGTATGCTTGAGCGGCGGCATTTCGCCGTACGGGTCGACTTCCATTACCCAGCCGTAGCGAGTCTCGTCAATGGCCTGCTTTGGGTCGTCTGACCAGCGGTAGAAGAATTCCTTTGGGTCGGTCCCGTTGAAGTCCGAATAGTTTTCTTCGCAGGACAGCGCTGTGAGCCATGGAGTGCGGCCACCGGAGCAGTTCGCCAGCGATCCGACGGCGGAATTCAGCAATTCCGAGGCGGGGCCGGTCAGAGCGATCTCCGGGTAGGCGGCCGTAATGCGGCGGTGGAACTTCGAGTTCTCGACGAGCTTCCACTTCTCTGATTCGAGTCTGACGTGAATCACACTCCCACCAACAGCCAGCCTTTCGGCCGCGATCTGATTCGGCGTCTTTTTCTTGCCCGCCTTGTAATCCGCAGATGTGTACCCCGACTGGAACAACGCATTCGGATACTCGTGGTTGACCCAAAGCAGCCCTTCCGCCGAACTCGATCCGCCGTTCAAAGCGTCGATTGGGAAGTAGGCGATGAAGTCGTTGTTGAAGCCAAAGCGTTCGGCCGAACCGTCCGGAGCCGCGGACCCGAGCGGATGGTCCCACCGCACGATGACTTCGGACCGGAACCCCTTCGGAACCACGAGTTCATCGGCAGCACTGGGCGCGATCGGCTCGAAAAATGCCGGAGACTTCCCCCGTCGCCGTGACGGGAAATCAGCCTCTTGTGCCGGTAACTTCGACACAAGGGCGGCATAACTGCCTGCTCCGAGATAGGTCAGGAAAGAACGGCGCGTGTGCAACATCATCAAATCGAATCATCCTAAGCTTCAGCCACGCGGCGGTACCACTGGACGATCCGCGTCCAGTGAGACTCGCCATACAACCGTATGAACCGCATAGACTCGGCCGACCGCCGGTCTCCGATGGCTGCTATCCGCTCTCGCGCAAATTCCGGCGTCAGCTCGATCCCGGCCTTCACGGTTATGCAATGAACCCAATCTTCGTAGGTCGTGGGAATGTCGTCGGTCGTCACCAGATTCTCTCCAGCTTTTTACGATTTCGATTGCATCGCGTGTTCAGTCGAGTTGTGGTTCGTGCAGATCCTTCCGCGCTGCCCAACAGGCGATCCGTGAACAGGGCCTCGACCAAAGTGGCCTCATTTCACTCGATCCATACTTCGGTCTGAACGTTGTTTTCCCGGGCCGCGGAAGCCGGAAAGGCTATTCACTCCTTTGGCCAGGCCTATGGGAGTGAAGGCACACGTGTTTCGATTTGACTACGAATCGAAGCATACTCGATAGAAATCTATTTGCAATCAATGTTCAAATGCAAGGCTGCCGCCACGAAGAGAGGCATGGGAATCCAATTGGTCACAACGAATCCACGACGATGGGCTCCCCCGATTCTTGCGAACTGGTTTCGAGTGGACTCTCAAACGTAAAGACTCGACCAGGATCTACTCGTTGTCTTTCGCCGACACGTTCACGTTCGACGTGTGAGAGTTTGGGTCAGGTACCAGAGTTCAGTTGAGCCATACGCAGTGTCGCATACGTTGCGAAGCAAACCCAACCGAAATGAGGAGCGTGAAGGGCAACAGCGAGCCAAAGTCGAGATCGAATAACCGCGAACAGTAGGAGCAACAACACGACTGCCAACCCGGCCGCAACTCCGGTTGCCAGATAAAGATCGTGCCGGTAGGTGAACACGTAGGTGTAGGTCATATTCAGCAGCAGGCAGAAGCCAATCAGTCCGACTTGGATGGACTTCCGCTGCCTCGACTGTTTGGCAGCCAGCGACACAGCAGTACCGAGGCCAGCCATAAGAAAAATTGCAGTCCAGATGAAGCCGATCTTCCGTTCCAATTCACGAGGCAGGAATTCGGGTCTTATGAGCGAACGGAACCAATCGCTTCGCACATCGTTCGGCAGTTGGGCGAGAAACAAGGCAAGAATTGCGGCAGCAAGACACAGCATTGTCGTCCTGACGTGCGGTTTGCGAAACAGATTCATGGGTTTCTCTCAATGCGATTGGCTGGACTCTGTTCTTTCCGAAGAAGAGTAACCTCAATCTTCATCCCGATGCACAGCAGGCCAGTCGTTTTTTTCAGCGATGAGATCAATCACCAGGCCAGCAGGCTCTGTCATTGTCCAGATCAGTCGGTCGTTGGCTCTTCCAGCGTCCAAACTACTTTTTTCCGATTGCGAAAAGCTTTGTCTTGCTTTCCGTAAGAACAAACAAAACGCCGTTAGCAGCGACTGCCGTGGCTCGTACCTTACCGTCCATTTCAATCTCTTCTACCTCAGGTGAGTCTTTGCCATGCGGAAACACATACATGATTCCATCATCCGTTCCGACGAAGACTTTGTTGTCGACGTAGTACGGCGAACCCCAGATCGACGCATTGGTCTCGAATTCCCAGTACTTGGTTCCTGTCTTCGCATCAATACAATAGACAAATCCATTTAGATCGGTTGTGTAGAGCAAGCCGTCGTGAATCGCACAAGTCGACATCGAACGACCAAAATGATAGAGCCGATCTGATCCCGGCTCAGTCATGCCGCCAAAGTGCCAAACCAACGCTGAATCTTTGTTCGCTGGATCCGTGGGATCGTAGATGGTTTGGGGTGCTTCGCCTCGCACGTATTTTGATGCCGGAGAAAGGTCTTTGTCCGCACCCTTCGGGGTCTTGGTGAGGTCGATGCACCACAAATGTCCAACCCCTTCTTTGTGCTCAGGGTCTTGTCCAACACCAATGTAAAGTTTGTTGTCATACACAACGGGTGTACCAATAAAGTCGTTTCGGGTTGCCCGAGGCCCCAGGACATAAAAGGAATCTTTCGGGTTGCAATCAAACTTCCAAAGCAATTCCCCATCACCTTTGCTATCCGGATTGAACGCATAAATCCAACCGTCCCCTCCTGGGAAGATCACCATGGGTTTCCCGTTTGGTTCAGCATAAGTTGGATTTGACCATTGTCCATGCATGGCCAACTTTCCCTGGTTGATCAGGTCACGAATATCAATTGCGCCACCTTTCTTACGTGCCTCCACCAATGACTGAGTCGGCAGATTGCTCTTCCACAACAACGATCCATCTGCCTTGCTCAGGCAAACGAAACTTGGAGCTTCTGGAGCAGGAATGTTGATATGACCTTCATCGACGCCGTTTGCCGTGACGACGAAGATCTTGTCGCCAACAATCAGCGGTGAACAAACTGCGAGGTTATGAGGGAAGACATTGTCTTTGGCGATCATGTCGTATTCCCAGAGGATCTTCCCCTCGCCCGGCTTTGTTGGGTCACCGTTAACATCCGCGCAGACGACCGTGCAGCGATTGCTGACGAAGTAAAGCTTATCGCCATCAATGGTGGGGCTTGAGCAGATTCCCTCTTCAGGCCAATCCTGGACGCGGCCAGCTCCCAGCTTGTCGAACAATAACTGCCAAAGGAACTTTCCTGATGCCTCCTCAAAACACATGACCACGCCTTTGTCTCCCCTGACTTTGGGATCACGCGGGTTTTGATTGTTGGTGCCAACAAAGATCTTACCATCAGCGATTGTTGGACCACCGTATGCCTTGGATCCAAGATCGGCAGCCCAGAGAATGTTCTCGTTTCCGGCGATGTCCCATGTCCCCGGAATATTGCCTTCCCGAGTATTCACAAAGTTTCGGCTACCATTGCCGCCAAACATAGGCCAATCGCCATCTCCCGCCAGGGAGATGTTCGCGGCAAAAATCGAACTTGCGACAAGGAGCAAATGCATAAAGTCTCGTTTCGCCATGAGAAGTCCTGGAATATCGTTCATTATTGGAAAAGGGGCATTGACGGTTTGTGTCTCGCTCTTAATCAAGCACGCACCGCGCCTGGGAAATTCTTGTACGACGGACTTCCAGTCCGTCGATCACGGATTTCGACGGACTGGAAGTCCGTCGTGCTGCTGAATTCCTTGCTGCCGATCGCCTAATGTTCATTTCCTGTTTGGAGTTACAGCAAGGTTATCGAAGTAAACTTCGGAACCAGGACTGGTTGGACCGCCAATGCTTCCCGCCGGAACGTTAGCATAAAGTGCCGCTGCTCCTTCCCTGTTCGGAGTTGGATCTTCAACTTCCAGCATCCATGCGGATGGTTCCTCTTTGCCACGTTCCCAGACCTTTGCCTTGACAAGAGACTTGTCTCCTTCCTGGGCCACAGTCAGCTTCAAGGTGTACCAAACGTTGTCCTTCCAATCCATTGAGATGCTCTTGTCTATTCGAGGGAGACTTTCCCAGCTCACGAGCCGAAGTTGCCTGGTTTCACCACTCAGGAAGAAGGAGTAGCGGTTCGCCACAACTCCCATATCGGCTTGCAATCCCTTCACTTTGGTCGACAGCATGTCCGACTGAATCGTGTAATCGGTCCACGAGGGTGGTCCGATAAACGCATAGGCGCGAGCCACGAGAGGACTTGGATTGGTCGCCGTCTTGACCAGGATCTTTTGGCCATCAAGTTCACGAACGGCGAACTTAGCTTGAGAATTGGACCAGCCTCCAGGGATGACGTTTGCAGGAAGTTTCTCGTAATCCTGGCTGTAGGGAAGCTTTGGAGTCTGACGAACTCGACCTGTTCCAGAAATCCCGTCAACCGTCGCAACAACATGCCCAAACTGTCCCTGTACTTCTGCTGCGACCGTTAGCTTGCCGTCCTCTGTGAGAGTGCCTTTCAGAAGTGGCGGATTGATGACTGGAGCGGGAGGAAGCCCAGGAATCGTCTCGAACGTCTCCATGGCTGCCAGTTCCCACTTGGCAGGAGATTCTTTGATGAAGTTTCCGTCTTGATCAAATAGACGCGCTCGGAAGTTTACCGTTTCCCCGGGAGCAACCGTCACATCACCAGGTACGACTTGAAGGAATGCGGCTTTGCCAGGTGTTGGTTTGGAACCACTGGCAGTTGTTGCTACCGACGGTGTCGACTGACCGCTTCCAACGCAGAAAAGTTCGGTGCCGGTTCCGAAAAAGATTCGACCATTGGAAATCGAGGCACTGCCATCCATTTCGGCGGGGTACGCATCACCATTGGGATCCTTGCTGACGAAGTTGACTGCCTTCAGCGTCTTCGGCTTCTTTGGATCGTCTTTGATGATATAAAAACGACCTCGTGAATCACCAACAAAAATTTTCCCGTCGGCTAACACCGGCGAACATCGGATGTTGTTTCCGCCGCCATACTTGAACTTCCAAACCTCATCACCTGTCTTAGCATCAAGGCAATAGAGTCTTCCATCTTCGTCATTGAGGATGAGCCGACCTTCGTTAAGAATGGGAGACGCAAACTTGATCTTCAGACCATCTTTTTGCCAGACAACTTTTGGTTTGCCCTCCGAAACCTGGCTTGCGTCGAGGCACAATACACGTCCTTGAGTGTTTCCATCTTCAGGATTAACATCACCGTGCGCAATGTAAATCAAGTTGCCATCGATGACGGGCGAGGTGTTGATTGAGCCAAGACAAAATATGTGACTCCATACTTTTTCGCCTGTCCCCACTTTGAACGCATGGATTCCCCCATCTCCACCGCCTCCAATCAATAGCCTCTGCTGATTGATTTCGGCCACGATAGGAACTGACTGGAAACTATCCAGCACGCGAAAGCCGGTTGAGCCCCACCAAACGTGCTCACCCGTGTTCTTATTGAAAGCGGCATAGCGACAACCGCCGCGGCCATACCTGCCCCAGACTGCACAGTTCATTCCAAGGATGACCAAGTCACCATCGATGATGGGGCTACTCAGTCGACCGCCATAACCAGAGACGCGACCGTACTCTTCCGTTGTCGATCGTTGCCAAAGAACTTTTCCGTCTGGACTGAGACAGATCAAATAACCCTGCGTTCCATGGCAATAGACGTTGCCTTTTGACGGATCAATCGACAGGTTTGTCCAACCGACTCGGTTGCTTACGATGTCGGTCATGAAGATGTTCAACTTGTGCTGCCACAATGTCTTTCCCGTTTCCAAGTCAACGCAAACTATGCTTTCCTGCTCATTGACGGGTACATCTCCAGTGTGACTGTTGAAGAACACACGTCCATTGTGGACAAGGGGCGTCGAACGACAACCGTGAGGCGCAACCCAGAGCAGGTTGTTCTTCCCAGCCTCGTCAAGCTTAAAATCATCTGGCAAGCCGACATCCTGCGAAACCCCATTGCCCATAGGGCCACGCCAGCTCATCCAATCCCCATAGGCATCGGGACAAAAAACAGTGCCGGTAGCCAAAACGCAAGTTGCAATAGCCCGAACCAAAGACTTGCTGAGAATACACATAATGCCGAGAGACTCCATGTGGGAAAGCGAGCAGTCAAATTCTCTGACAGTTCGCCTTGATATTGAAATGCTCCCTCGATAAGCGAGCATTAGGACTTGGTCAACAGAAGAAACAACAGGGCACTACACTGCAGTGACTTGTAAAGCGGACACTATTTGACTTGGTAACAGAACAGCAGCTCCTGGTCGCGGACAAAGAGCCTGCCATTGCTGAGCGACATCGGAGTCCAGTTCTTGCCCGATGGACTCTGAAGCTTGGTCTTCTCTGGCAAAGCGAATTTTCCGATGAGGACAAATTCCTTCGGGTTGGCCTCGACTAAAGCGACCTCGCCGTTTTCTTCGTCGTAACACAACAAGAGTCCGTCCGCCGCAATCGCTACGCCTGCTTTGAGAGGTTGCCTTGTAACCCAAGCTTGCTTTCCGCCTTCAATTTCCTGACAAACCCATCCCATCTTCTCGGAATAGCCAAATGCATGCCCGGCGACGACAACCGAGCCACCAACGGCATTCTTCATAACGCGTTGCGGCTTACCTTTATATTCAGAGGACGCATTGAACTTGTCTCCTTCCTTTGTGATTTTGACAAGGTCGCATGGTTGAGTGCTGGAACTAACGCTCACGTACAGATTTCCATTCACGATATTCGGCGTAGGAATTACAACATCGGTGTATTCCTTACTCCAGGACCACAGCGTGGAGCCGTCTTCTGGATTGATTCCAGTCAAGCCTGCGTTGTGCAAAAAGACATATTGCTTCGTTCCTCCGAAGACGGCAACGAGAGGTGAAGCGTAGGACGCCTGCTCAACGAAGTCTTTGCTCGCCCAAATGGTGTTGCCCGTCTTCAGATCGAGCGCGACACCAGCTCCTTTCGGCCCACCGGGAAAGCAAATCACTTTTTCTCCATCAACCAAAGGAGACCAGGAGTAGCCCCAACCGATTTTCTTCTCACCTGGACCTGCCCCAGGCCCGCCTCCGATGGGATTCACCTCGCCACCGAGGTCGTCCATCATATGCCTTTTCCATACAAGTGTTCCGTCGACGGCATTCACACAGATCAGCAAACCGTCTCCACCCAGCGCCAAGATCATTCCTCCCTCAACGGTGGGCGTTGATCGCGGTCCTGCTCCCCACTGATTGCCTTTGAAGTCAAACGTGGGTCCAATAGCAGTCGACCATAACTCTGTACCCTTGGTCGCGTCGAGACATATCAATGTCTCCTTATCCTTGCGGGCTCCTGTCAAATAGAGTCGTTCACCGACGACCGCTGCGCTGGAGTACCCTGCACCTGCATTACCAAATTTCCAGGCCAACTTTGGTCCTGAATCCGGCCAGGATCGCAGAAGTCCCGTCTCGTCGGAAACACTATTGCGATTCTTTCCCTGGAACTGCGGCCAATCATCAGCGAACGCCTCAATTGCTGCTACGCCACACGAAACAGACAAAACAAAAGCAAGCAGCATCAAACGGCAGAGCATTCTGAGGACTCCCAACCGAACAAGTAACATTTCAATTCAGTTGTTTTCAACGCAGACTGAGTAACCATCGTCTCAAGTCATCGAGTCTAGGCATCAAGCCATCGAGAATCAACTGTCCCTGAAACCGGTAACTCAGCTGTACCAAGCCTCTTCTCAGTTGTCGGAATGTAGTCTGTCAACTACTTCGCAGGCTCACTCTTCGCACCTTCACGAATTGCAAAAAGGCGATTGCGGTTAGCTATAAACAGCGTGTCGTTGGCAACCACCGGAGTTGTATAAACTGATGACCCCATGCTGATCTCTTCGCCAATCTTCTCCATCTCAGGAGACAATCTGAAGATGGCGATATCACCGTCTTCGTCACCAATATAGACTCGGTCTTCCACGATCAGTGGAGATGCCCAGGACGCAGCGAACATATCGTAAGTCCAGTGTGGCCTGCCAGTCTTCGCATCCAGGCAGTGGAACAAACCACTGAAGTCTGCCACGAACAACAGGTCATCCTTGATCGCAACGGTGCCGCAGGTTCGATGCATCGTTGTTTCGAAAACTTCTGTGTCTGCGCCAACATAGTGCCAAACGGCCGCGGAATTTGGATTCTCACTTTCGAAGTCACCCGCCTTGGCGTCCAGGGCCTGCAGTCGCTTGTGAGGAATGACTGTCATAGGGTCTTTTGAATTGTAAACCAGAGTTGGACTCACATCGCCACGCTTCGTTGGGTCGATGCACCACAAGTGCCCCTGACCTTCGCCGTGCTCCGGGTCTTCACCAACTCCCACATAGACGAGGCCGTCATAGACAACGGGCGTCGCAATCAGATGATTGCGAGTTGCTCGGCCACCCGGCAGATAGATCGAGTCCTTCGGATTGCAGTCGAACTTCCAGAGCATCTCAGCCTGCCCGTTCTTGCCAGCCGCTGAGAAGCTATAGACATAGCCATCGCCAGCACCAAACAGAACCTGACCAACTCCGCCAAACTCACCGTAGGCTGGTGACGACCACTGTCCGTGCAGCACATTGGCTCCGGGAGAATTGTCTGTCCAAAGCACTTTGCCAGAACTTCGATTCACGCAGATGAAGCTCGGTGCATCCACTTCCGGAATTGTAATCTCACTGTCATCCACCCCATTGGCAGTGATCACAAACAACAAATCGCCGACGGAGGTGACTGAGCAACTGCACATGTTGTGCTGGGAGACCTTCAGTTCCTTCATCATGTCCAACGACCAAACGACGTCGGCTTCGTCCTTTTCCTGAACCGTTTCATTGGCGACAGGGCTATCGTTTTCTCCGTCATGGAATCCTTCCGTGTCAAGGCACACAACATGACCCCGGTTGCTGACGTACCAAAGCCGATCACCTTCAATATATGGCGAACAGCAAACGCCCTGATGAGGCCAATCGTGGACTCGGCCTGTCGGAAGCTTCTCGTTCGAATGCTGCCAAAGGAACTGACCAGTCGATTCATCGAAGCAAATCAGGCAGCCAAGGTCGATTGAGCTTGGATATCGCTTGATGTAGCCATTGCCATTGTTTGTTCCAACATACACCTTGCCGTTGGCAATGACAGGATTTCCGTAAGTTTCGGAACCCAAAGGCATCGACCAGACGACATTTTCGCCAGTGGCAACGTCCCAGACAATCGGGATGTTCTTCCCGTCGGGGACGTTGTTCCGAGAGTAACTCCCACCCCACTGTGGCCAGTCCTTCTTGCCTACTCTCATGCTGGTGTTTCGTTCTGCACCAACATCAGTCGGATCTTCTCCTGCAAACGAAAAATCCGGGCTGAGGATTGTCCCCGCAAGCACCAGCCCGCCGATCAGGCATTGAACGATGTTTGACATCATGAACTTCCTTACCGAGGAACAGTAATTTGAATCAGAGACATCTTCAGAGGCCCACAGACAACCGTGCCCGTTGGACCAGCCACAAGAATTCAGCCTATTCATTGGCCATGCCTGCACGTCGTGAATAAAGAATGCCGCATCCGGGGCATTCACGAATAATCCCAAACTGCCCTTCAGATTGGAAGCTTCAGATACAGCAGGGCAGGCTTGTCGCAACCTGAATTCCACTCGTCAAACTACTCATTCATCCAGTCGCAACTGGCATCTTCATGCGGCTCTCGAATTCGCTTCAATAAGGCAATCAACTCCTTCTGCTCGACACTACCCAAATGGCCGAGTTGCTTTTCATGCATTTCTCGAACCTCCTGCGCCATCTCGTCCAGTAACGCTAATCCTTCCGACGTGATCGCAATTTCAACGACTCGCCGATTGTCGGCACGACGTTCCCGGACGATCAGATTTCGCTGCTCCAGCCGATCCAGCATTCGAGTCATGTCAGGACCTCGAGAGATCAGACGTTTGCCAAGAGCTAAAGTCTGCATCGCTTCCGGAGACACAGAGCGCAACAGCCGCAAAGCATTGTATTGCTGTGCAGACAACTGAAAACGACCGAACAACTCATCCTCCAGAGCCTTCAGGCAGTCGTAGGTTCTCCACAGGTTCAGGTAAGCTTCCTGCTCCGGCGAATCAAAGCGCTTGCCACTTTTCGGCTTGGGGGCTGGTGTCATAAAAGGGAGCATGCGAGTTCCGACGACACTTGTCAAGACAACAGTCCGCGCATAAGAATAACGGCATCCCTGCCGCTTCATTTACTTAGAACTCGTCCCTGTCGCTTACCAGGTACAAGATCAAGGCAAACGGCGTCGGGAACAGTTTCCGGCTCAGTCAATACCCCGCAATCCTGACAGCCCGTGCGGCCGTCGATCCGGCCAGCTTCCGCAGAGCTTCGATCCCCATTTATCCCGATTTCCCCACCTCGTCCAACACGGAATTCCGTGGTGTTACGGGGGACGCTTTTGGGAAGGACGATTCCGCATTCAGGTGCTGCTCGACGAAACGGCGATCACGGCTTGCATGGCCTACGTGGATCTGAATCCGATTCGTACAGGTATCGCAGAAACACCCGAAACCAGCGATTTCACAAGCGTGAAGGAACGCATCGAAGATCGATCGATAGCAGTGGAAGCTTCGACGCCGGATGCTCAGGATGTTCGGATTGAGCATGGTGATCGAGCGGGCTGGCTGGCTCCGATTGCTCTTGAGCCGATTCGCGGAAAGGTTCGCGAAAAATCGACCGTTCGTCGAGCCGACAGCAAGGGATGTTTGTCGATGACGCTGGATCAGTATTTGAACTTGCTCGACTGGACCGGCCGCCCGCTTCGAGCGGACAAGACAGGAGCGATCCCCAAGGACTGTGCTCCGATCCTTGAACGATTTGAGCTGAACGCTGAGTCGTGGCTGGACTTCGTGAAGAACTTTCGCAAACGCTTCCGGAACGAAGCCGGCCTGCCAAATTCTCGCCAGTCCTTCAGCACCTCCCGCCGTGAATCGCACCGTTCCTCAGCCGCTTCGTTGTGATTCGAAATCACGATCTCAACTGTGAGGAAGGGAAAGCAATGTGGCGTAAAGGTGGCCAGTTGTAACGCGAAGGTGGATGGCCTGTTTGTTTTCGGCAGCACGCTTGTTTTCCTTGAAGCAATTCCGCGGCCGCCCGTGTGCTGATAGGCCAGTCCTGAGTTCAACAGGAGTGCAAGTGCTCTGCGCGCAGCTCGCTCCGGTCCGACACGCGTCCGACACGCCGATGCGGCCGTTTGCAGTGGTTTCAGATAGGGTCATCCGGCCGATTCTGTTGGATGTGGATCAGGTCATCAATATCGAGGTCCTCGGGCTGTCTACTTGCAAACAGACCGTTGTGGGATTTGCTGATAGGGCCGAGGCGGACGTGGACCTGGGCTTCGGCGAGTTTCCAGAGGAGGTCTTTGAAAGCGGATTCGCCTTCTTCGTCGCAGTCGGGGAAGAGGAGGATGCGGTTGTTGGCGACCTGCTGGGCGAACTGGACGAGGGATGTCACTTGCGTCTCAGTGGCTCGGTTACTAGTGATGCCAACGGCGCAGAGGTTGAGTTCGTCGAGGCGGATGACGTCGTTCATGCCTTCCACCACGATCAGGCCGTACTTGTCGAGCGAGTCTTTCAGGGCAGGTTCGTTCAAACGCGATGCCATTGCTCCGTAGAGTTCGATTCCGCGATGGTAGCCGGCCACATAGCGGTGCTTGGCTGGCTTCTTGCCTTCCGGCTTGCCCGCAATCTGCCATTCATCCCATTTGGATTCAAATGTCAGATCGCGACCTGAGTAGGAGATGACTTCGCCCTTCAGATTGCGATGGGTGTAGACAAAGTAGTTCTTGCGAAACAGGGATCGGCCGTTGCCGGGAATCCAGCCGATGCCCCACTTCTGCATGAGCTCGGCAGTCATCCAAGGTCGCTTCCGAACGTATGCGGCCGCTGCAGGGGACATCCGAGCCACATCGGTGATGAGTTCCTGATACAAGTTCTCCAGTTCGCGGGCGGCTTCCTTGTCGTGGCGTTTGAGTGGTGTATTCACCAACAGAACAGCAGGTTTCTGTTCTTCGCTTGTATTCGAATGAGGCGTGGTTGAACCAACGCCGGCTTCGACGGGTTTGATCTCTCTTTGTGGTGATCCGGGTCGTGGAGCAATCACATTTGATGGAGGTGAATAGGACACGATGCCGTTGATCTCTTTGAGTTTGTTAACGGCGTCCTTGAATTCCTGTCCTCGCAAGCGGCCGCCAGTTGGAGGTCGATGGGTCTCCAGACCATGAATCAGCGTGAGCAGGTTGCCGCGTGTTTCGCAGGAATGACAGTAGATCTGTTTGGCCACGTCCTGCCTGACCGTCAGATTGCCGTAACTGCTGGCGCTGCAGGACTCACTGAACACGCACTTCATGCGATATTCACGGTCTGTCTGCGGTGCTGGCAGACCATAGTGAGCCAGCACGCGCGACAGCGGCGTTTGGCTGATGAGTTCATCAACGTTGTTCACGTAGCCTCGCGGTGCGTGTCGTTGAGTGGAAGGATGTCCGTCAGCAGCGGGCTGATCGGTGGATTCAAATGACGACGATTCAGAATGGCGATTCATGCAAGCGGAAGTGGAACAACATCATGATACACTGCCCGACATTGAATGACAAAAAATCTGTCGCTCAGAATTGGCTCGCGTGATCTGGAGATCCTTCAGGCATTGGATCGATGCCCGCCGACTCCCGATCAGTTGCTGCGATTGTCTCAATCTTTTGAACAGCCGTTTGCGGATGCTCACAATGTGCGAAGGCGACTACGCGAACTGTCTCAAGCCGAGTTGATTCGCAGCTATGTGTATGCGATGGCGAACAATGGACGGTCGCCGCGATATTATAAACTGACTCGGGATGGTTACCGCTTTCTGTATGGGGCGGATGTGACTCTGCCGCAGCGACGATATTTTGCAGCCATCCGGCCGGGACATCACCATCACACGTTTTGTCTTGCCGAACTGGTTGTTCATCTATGCGTGACCGCCGCGAAGCATGATTGTGACGTGTTGCATTTCGCTCGAGAGAACAGCGTGAAGCTGCAGGCGGATGCGTTCACGATGTTTCCGGATGCGGCGTTTGTGATTCGTCGACCCGACGGCCGCACATTTCCCTTCGTGGTGGAACTGGACAACGGTTCGGAACGCATTCGATCCAAACAGGACGTGGAATCCATCGAACGCAAGCTGCGTGGCTATGACGCGCATCAGGCGAAGTTCGATAAGTTTGATCCGGATCGCTATCTGGTTCTGTTCGTGACGACTCGCAGTCGAGATCGTCTGCAGCACATCATGTCACTCGCCAGCGGACTGATGTCGCAACCGCAGCGAACCGTTTTCGTCGGTGCCGAGTTGAAGGAATTCCTGTCAGTCGATCCGTTCAAGAACTCCGTTCTGCAGGATCACAGAGGTTTGAAGCGGCAGTTGATTCCGCTGGTGGTGCTTGACAAAGCTGCGAAAGAGTAGGATTCAAAAACTGGCTGATTTGCTGAGACTTCGTTCGTTTCTGTGGTACGCTGAGGGTCCGATGGAAGGCCCTCGATGATCGAACGGACTGGCCCATGAGCCGTCAACCGCTTCCTCAGCCAAACATTCGTTCTTCGTCTCCAGACATGTTGGCGACTGCTGGACACCGACAACGAACTGGCAATTTCCTCAACGAGCGACAGGTTTTTCTTGCGCGTCCATGTCCACAATGTTAGTGTGAGCATGCCCTCGCCGGACTTGGGCTGCTTCGACACCATAATCATGTCGCCTTTTTGTGGCAAACGAGTGCCGGGATCCTTCGTTTGTCGTTCCCGATTGGTATGCCAGGCACCGTACTCGACGGCACGACCGTAACTTTCCGGGGTGTAGAAGCCTTCTTTTGTTCGTTTTGCATTTTCTGGAGCGTACGACTGATTTTCACCGTTTTCCGCCACGCAGCTCACGTGGATAAAACGAGGTGTGGCGGTTTCGTTGAACGGGCCTTCGTTCATGCCAGTACTCATCTGCGTCCCCCGGTCACATGCAGAGTCGCAAAGACACGAAGGAAGACACGGCTGCAGAATTTTGCGTCTTAGCGCTTTGCGTGAGTATTCTGATGTTCCCGCCGTCTGTCCAAAGCTCGCCAGTCGTCTGGCGGACAAGGGTTTGATTTTAGCCCGGCTCCAGCCGGATCAGGCGTTTACGGAATTTGCAGACAATTTGGTCGCTGGCCGAATCGATGTGAAGCCAAATACTCGGAAGCTATGGTGGCAGACCGACTTGACCACTCTTTGTAAACTCTTGCTGTGACAGAATCTTACGCCGCGCTTTTCATTTGTTGATGAACCGTGACTGGGACGCCTCAGAATCATCGTCTCCGCGGTTAAAGCGAAACTATTTGGGAGTGACCACTGTTTCAGGAGTTAGTGCCCTTCCTTCAGGCCCTGTTACCCGGCACACAGTAGTGCTGGCCGACGGACTTCCTGTTTCTCAGGCTGCAACAGTTCAGGGACTTCAACCTTCGGAAACAGATGAAATGGATGAAACTTTCAGCAGGCTCGGCAACGTGGCCGAAGAATTTCCACGACCCGCGGGCATCACGCCAAACAGAACTGGAAGAATGCATCCCCAGAAAGATGGTGTGTGAGTGGATGGGTAACTCTGAGACCGTCGCTGATCAGCAATATCTGCAAGTCTGGGTGAGCACTTTGACCGGGCTGTCAAAGACACATTGGTCCATGAGACTACTACTATCAGCTGATCAAAGTCACTACCCATCTCTACCCATTTACTACCCAAAACTACCCTTTTTCGACTCGAAGTCACTGTTCGCCATTGTAAAGCAATGCAACGTTTGAGACGATAAAACACAGTGATTCTGTCAGTTTCACGCTAAGGCTCTGGACGTTTTTTTGTGCCTTCTAAGCGGTAGGTCAGTGGTTCGAATCCACTCGGGCGTAATCCGGGCAACTCGCGCCGCTCAAATTATTCACTCCGAATCCTTAGCCCGCCTCCGGCAACGTCTCTCTCAGTCGTCTGCTGGCCTGCTGCAGTATCACATGAGCCAACTGGTTCACGCCGTAACCCGAGCATTTTGGCAACTGTACCCACGGAATCCCCAGATCCACACACACCGGACGCAACTCGTTATGCTTGTGCCCAATAATACTCGTAACCAAAACCAACAGGTCCACATCCCGAATTGATGGCTCAAGGTCCCTGACCCGGTCCTTCTTCGACGCCGGTATCCATCTCAAATACTGCAGGCCAAAAGCTCGCTCAATCTTCTCGCGAGCACGCGGATTCACAAGCCCACCAACCATCGCCATACGACGCCCACGCAGCAACTGACACACCTCCATTACCTCCGCACCCCACGAATCTTCGACACTCGGCTCGGCCTCCAGATCCCGCAAAGTTTCTTCGTCCAGCGTCAACTGCATCTGCCGCAGCAGGTCCAGCAATGCATCAGAGCAGACTCGGTCACCAACCGCCCCCAACTCTTCGTCGCCCCCCAAATCAGGAAATAAATCCAACTTCTCCAACAGCGCCTCACGCACTCCCGAACCCGCCGGCGAGCCCCCCGAAGCGATGAATCGTTCATAAAATCGACCGACATTCAGCCAGCCACTCTCCGAATTCTCCGCACCAAGATCACGAATTGCCTCCAGCACCAGCTTCAGATTTTTCAACCGGTTGCTGGCCTCGTGCCACTGACTCCTTTCCCGTTGCAGTCGCGATAGAAAATCACTGCACACAGAACTATCTGCCACATCTTCCAGCCGCATATACCGTTCAATCCGAATCGCCTCAGCGTCAAGGGCCACCGCCTCTTTCAGCCAGCGAAACACTCGCACTTGCAATTCCTCCGCCTCACCTGGAGGATGCTGCTCCTGCCAGTGCCGCAACATGCTCTGAGCTTCAGCCAGCAGGTGCAGTGACGCTTCCAGTATGTCTCGGTGCTCACCATAGTTGTCACCGCGGGCCTTCAGAATGGCCAGCACAAATAGCATCGACTCACTCAAAGCCTGCCACAGAATGCGATCCTCCCACGTACCATCCAGCCCCCGCAACCTTGTAACAACCTGCTGCTGCAGCAACTCAAGGGTCGAAATATCGGCCCGCCGAGTCCCTTCGACGAAGAACGGCCGAACGGCCACTCCAGCCGATACCATAACACTTTCAGCCACCACTGGTGACGTCGGCAAAACAGCCACAGTCTGCCCCCCCGGCAGCCGCGATGTCACAGCAGACTTGTCTCCATACTTCAACTGCAAACGCTCCATCTGGGCCGCAGACGCCCGTTCATGCCCCGCACTGAATTCGGGAAACAACGCCGCCAGCACGGATACCGCACTTTCACTGCCAAACTCCACCAGACCACGCACTGCCTGCAACGGAAGCCACCGCTCAAACCGAGATTCCGCCAGCGAAAAATACCGCTCCGACTCCGACACTGAAAGCTCCGGCAATTCACCCTGCCAGCCACGCACAGCCCGCCCACGCTGACCATCCAGCAGCAAAAAAAAGAACGCCCGCCACGGCTCTGTTGCAACGGTCAGCTGCGACTCCTCGCTGTGACGGCAACCCTCCAAAAACACCAACTCCCGCTCAGCATCTCGCCGCAGCTCCAACAGCCGCTCTGACACGTCAGGTACACTCGAATGCAACTCCGACACACTCTGCAGTAACCGCACTGCCGACTGCTGACGCAGACGAAACTGTCGCTCCGCCTCCTGGCACAGACGCACCAACAACTTCAGACTGTCCTCAATCTCCACCAGCGACGCACCATCCGCCGGCAACTGCCAACCCGCAGCCACCACACCCAATGTCCCCTGCCGAACCCGCACCAGCAAATGACATCGCTCAGTCTGAGACCGCTGCAGATCAGCCAAAAAAACTTCCCCCAGAGCCGCGCCATGACTGCGAAATCGCTCCCATATCGACCCGGACTCCAAAGCGAAACGCTGCCACGACTCCCGAAATTGAACCACTTCGTCCAGGTAACCCTGCACGACACCAGCAAATCCGTGGTCGTCCATGATTCCACCCGCCACTCGAGTTTTTAGCAATCCATTCGTACGCAACAGCGCAGCGAAAACGATCGCTGAATCCTATCGGGATCTCACGCCACCAACAAGTTGCCCGCAGTCCCGGTGCAAGGCCCCTGCCACCGCTGCACGCACAGCACCCGTACAAACTCCCACCACCACCAAAAAAACTCCCCTGGACCGACAACGGATCACTTACGTCCTGCTCCTCATTTCCATCTCGCTCGACCGGACGTTACACTCCCGGGAAATGGGTTTGCTGCCCACCCTTACTCACCGTCAGAAGGTTTTCGGAGTTCCGCACTATGCAGTCTGGTGAAATTGACAACACCAGCTCAGGCCAGACAGGCCCCGAAGCCGAAGCCTTTCTGCTCACGTGGGATGGCAGCACCTGGCGCGATGCCATTCGCCTTAAAAAACTGCTCGTCACCACCATCGGTCGCTCCACAACAAATCGACTGGTGCTCCAGGATGAAGCTGCCAGTCGCAACCACTGCGAAGTCTTCTTCACCGACACCAACTGGAAACTCCGGGATCTCTCTAGCCGCAACGGCACTCAGCTTGAAGGTCGCAAAGTCACAAGCGACGAAGTACTGACACCCGGTGATGTCATCAGCATCGGCGCCTGCCGGCTGCTGTTCTGCCACACACTTGATGATATCGCCGTCGCTCGCCCCCGTAGTTTGAGTGACCCCAACGATAACTCCGCCACACTCCCCGGACGCGACACGCCTTCCCCCAGCATCCTGCACAGTTCGTCCAAACCCCAGTTCGTCGGCTCGACACCACAGCAGCCAGCCTACGCCTCCGTTCTCTCGCGCCTGTACCAGCTGGGACTCGACCTTGGAGCCGCAGCGTCTCGTCGCGAACTTGCCGAGGTCGTACTCGCCAGCCTCGAACGTGAAACAGTCGCCATGATCGCCGCCGTGCTGGTCATCGCGCCCGACGCTGCAGCAGACGCTCAACCCACTACAAGTACCGCCGAAATGCAGCTGCTGGGATATCGCAGCCGCAGTGATCTGCCCTACCGGAGAGTCTCCGATAACCTGTCCCGCAAGGTACTCCAAAGCGGCGAAGCGGTTCTCGCACGCGACGTCGCCGATGACCGACAGCTCTCCATGTTCGACAGCCTCGGCGAAATGAAGGCACTCAGCGTCATTTGCGCCCCTATCCGCACAGCTCACCAAACGCTCGGCCTGATTCATCTCTATTCCAGCAACCCCGAAAACCCGCTCGACCGCAGCGATCTCGACTTCTGCCTCGCTGTCGCCGGTCAAATGGCCGTCGCTCTCAGCAACCTCCAGCAACGCGAAAATCTTGCCACTGGCCTCGCACGAGCCCGCGCGGCCAACCATCTGCTCAAAAGTCAGCTGCCAGGAGCCGGCGGACTGGTTGGACAGACTCCCTCCATGGTCACTCTACGCGAACAAATCACACTGATCGCCGAAACCGATGCCACTGTCCTGATCCGCGGAGAAAGCGGCTGCGGCAAGGAACTGATCGCTCGCAGTATCCACGACCGCAGCCCACAACGCGAAGGACCGTTCGTCTGCCTCAACTGCGCCGCACTCAACGAAAGTCTGCTGGAAAGCGAACTGTTCGGGCATGAAAAAGGAGCCTTCACTGGCGCGACGGATCGACGAATCGGACGCTTTGAACAGGCCGACGGCGGAACGCTCTTCCTCGACGAAGTCGGCGAAATGAGCAGTTCTATCCAGTCCAAATTCCTGCGGATCCTGGAAGGACACCCGTTCGAACGCATCGGCGGACGTCGACCTGTGCAGGTGCACGTGCGAGTCGTTGCGGCGACCAATCGCCACCTCGAAACGGCCGTTGCCGACGGACTGTTCCGCGCAGATCTCTACTTCCGGCTGCAGGTCGCAGAAATCATCGCCCCACCACTCCGCGATCGAAAAGCAGATATCCCTCTGCTGGCGGCCGAATTCCTCCATCGCTGCGCCCAAAAAACCGGGCGACGTATCAGTGGCTTCACTGAAACCGCCCTGCAGAAACTTACCGAACATCGCTGGCCAGGCAACGTTCGCGAACTCCAAAACACCATCGAACGCACCGTTATCTTCTGCCGCAATGAAGTTATTCGAGACGTCGACCTGCAGCTCTCAGAACTCAATCGCAGATCAGCCACTGACCTCCCCGCACTACTCACCCCCGCTGACCACTCGACACCCCAGTCACTCGCCGACGTCGAACTAGCTCACATCCTGAAAACTCTTGAACACACCGCCGGTAACAAATCAAAAGCAGCCCAGATCCTCGGCGTCGAACGCTCAACCCTCGACCGCAGACTGAAACGGCACAACAAGTAAGCTGCTGCACTGCCTGAACTCCACACAGTGCAAATTTGTCCCCTCCACCGAAACGCAGACTAATGTCCTACAACCCATTCGAAGTTTCCCAAAACATCGAACCGCCGGCGTTTGAGCCCCTTGTTGGACAGCCTGTTCTCGCCAGCCGCAGCCAAAGACTGCTGGGCGCATTTGTTGATGGTATCCTGATGAGCATCATCAGTTTCGCAATCAGCTCAGCGATCGGACTCTCACCACTGCTCAACCCCAACGTCACAGTCAGCTTCGGCGGACAGATGCTGCAAAGCACTCTGGGAATGGTCGCCTTCCTGCTGGTGCACGGCTACCTGCTGTTCACTCAGGGGCAAACCGTCGGCAAATGGCTGCTCGGCACCAGAATTGTCGACGCTCGCACTGGACAACTCCTGCCGTTCACCCGCGTCTACATCATCCGCTACCTCTGGCTCACACCGCTGCTGCTCCTGATCCCGTTCCTGCCACCGGGAATTATCGCACAGGTCAGCATCGTTGGCTTCATCAACCTCGGAGATTCTCTGCTGATCTTCGGCAAGGATCGCCGCTGCCTGCACGACTACCTTGCAGGCTCAATCGTCGTAGCCGCACGCCAGCAGGCACCAGCCCCGCCCGCTCAGGGAATTCAGCCCGGCTAATCTGCAGGCCCCACACAACGGAGCTCGGGCTTCAGCCCGAGCACTGCCCGTCAAACACCCATTTTCTCCCGCCACCCGTGTCAGCCCACGCCACACCCCACACGCCACACGCCACAGCCTGATTTCCGCACACGACCTCTCAGCCGCCAGTCCAGCCCAGCGAATTGAGCGTCAAAATAAAGAATACAATCCCGACAATCGTCGCACCCAGCGACACAAACATCAGGCCGTCATAGATGGTTGGATCAGAGTTTGGTTGTGACATGGTCGCCTCGTTCAATCGATCCGCTACGGGTTTCTTCAAGCACGCGTCCGACAGACATGTCGGGATACACGTCGGTTATCTCGATCTCACAGATAAATCGGCTGCCGCGATATACGATCAGCTTCATCTTCTTCCCAATCTGGTCATCACTGCCAATCGAAATCTCAACCAGTTCGGCAGAACGAGACGCATTCTTTTTGGCCTGACGAACAACCCCATCCACCTTCACAATCGCTGCCGGAACCGGCCCAACGTTGGGTTCGTTCGGATCAACACGATTCGCACGACACAGATCACGCAGCCGGCCAATTTCCTTCAGCATCTGTTCTTCACGCTGGCGAGCCTCATCAATCTTGCCCTGCTGATCCAGCAGCTTGTCCTCAAGCGAACGCCGCTGCGAAATTCCTTCGTTCATCTGATCCCGCAGCGTTTTGATTTCACTGCGAGAACCATTCGTTTCGGTGATGCGAGACTCAGATTCCTGCTGGGCAACCAACAGATCCGCCAGATGCTTGTCACGCTCCTGCTCTGCACTGGTGCGAGCCTGATTGGCGAGGCTCAGGTCGCGTGACAAATTGCCAAGGCTGCCTTCGGCGAGATTCGCACGATTCGTTTCCTTCAGCAGGTCTGCCTCCAGCTTACTCTTCTCGTCAGCACGAGCAGTCTGCTGGTCAGACAGGTTCTTTTGCAGATCCGCAACTTGACGAGCCGTCGAGACCGCTTTGTCCTTCCACGTTTTCTGGAAGGAATACACGGCCCCCGCAAAGCACATAAAGCAGAGGCTGAAGACCAGCTGCAGGACGATCAGAGTTTTTGCTACGACATTGTTCATTGAGTGCTCCGCACACACCCGTGTTCAGAGAATGGATTTTAAGTTTTTCGAAATCTCGGGGGCTGCGTCTGAGTTGTATTGTTCAGGTCGTATGGTTTCACTCGCAGTCACGCCTCCGGAAATCCAGATGCGCGGACTGCAACATCGTTACGGGCTGCCGCCAGCCTTCAGCTGAGCCTGCCGATCAGCAAGCTCCTGGTTCTCAATCTCTACTCGCAATAATCGATCCGTAAGATCACGCCGAACAGCCGTCAGACGGTACATGTCCGTTCGCAGTTCTTCAAGCTCATGCCGCAAACGCAGTACGTCAGTCCGACGCGCTGCTGTCTCATCACGAATCTGCTTCGACTTCACCGCCAGATCCTGCAACTGCCCCGACTTTTTCTGAACTTCCATGGCAATTTGCTCGGACTGAGCGGTCAGTTCCTGATTGCGAGTTATCAATGCAGCGGTGTCCTGCGATTGCGATGCCTGGTACTTCGTCGAATCCGCCTGCTGCTTCGCCGTGTCCTCAGTGTAGGTCGTGATCTGCCCTGTCAAATACTGTCGCCGGTCCTGATGAGCCTTGTTCAGCGCGTCATAGCCCGATGGAAAACTGCCCACCGAGCCACGCTCGTTGGGGTCCGCCGCGTTGGTAGAAAAACGCCGAGTCACCGTCCACTTGGGATCTTCTCCGCTGCTTCGCTGAAATGTGTAGTTCTGCATCGCCGCTGTATTCATCTCGGCTTGGAGATCCGGGGCCACCGCAAACGTTGAAATGGCAATGCCCATCAGCGCTACGGCCATTACCGTAACGAACACAGACAAAACCTTGAAAAAATTCAACATCTTCAGTCCCCATCGGTCACAAACAAACCCATCCGCAATTCAGCCGGCCTGCCCCAAAACCACAAAACACCCAGCCAGCCAGAAACCCGAATCTTCACCAGACCCTATATAAGAAACACTGTGTAAAACCGTGTCAAACGGAAACCATGTCAGGGGATCGAAAAGACTGAAAAGATTGTGCGACAACTTCCCGGTTCAACCGAATCAACAGCACCGGCGCAGAAGCACTCGCCATCTGTCTATCGGTCCGGACACCCGCTCTACAATCTCGCAGGATCAAAACTGCACCGCCAATCTGGCGGTCCCGCTGGTCAGCGCACGATACAAACGGTATATCCGGGATCCCTCAAAGACCAATTCAAAGCATAGAGACTGTTCGCGCGTTCACCCACAGGCCGATTGAGCGGTTGCAAAACAGTCGTCAGGCTCGAGTACGGTCGGCACTCTGGAAGCTGCCTCATGACGAATTATTCGTTCGCCAACATGCTGGCTTTGCCCGCAACCAATACGCCTTTCCGCGTCTGGCGAGGTCGCCCCGCCCCTCTCGGAGCAACGTGGGACGGCGCCGGTGTCAATTTCGCCGTCGCTTCCGAATTCGCCACCGGAGTCCTTGTCTGCCTGTTCGATTCCCCTGAATCGCAGCAGGAAACTGCCCGCATCCCCCTCCGCGAACACACCGACGGCGTCTGGCACGGCTACATCCCCGGTATCGCTCCCGGACAACTCTACGGCCTGCGAGTCTTCGGACCGTGGGAACCTGCGGCCGGACACCGTTACAATGCCACCAAAATCCTGCTGGACCCATGGGCGCGTGCCATCGGTCGAGGCATTGGCTGGTCAGACGCCATTTTCGGCTATCAGGTCGGAGCAGACGACCTGACCCGCGATGACCGCGACAGCGCCTGGTGCGCCCCGCTGGCTGCCGTGACCCACAATCAGTTCGACTGGGGCGACGATCGCCCCCCAAGAACTCCCTGGCACCGCACCCTGATCTATGAAACTCATGTGAAGGGCCAGACCCGACTGCATCCCGGTGTCCCGGAACCAATTCGCGGCACCTACGCCGGGCTGGCTTCCCGAGCGTCAATCGAACATCTGCAGCGACTGGGAGTCACTGCAGTGGAACTGCTGCCAGTTCACGCACACGTAGATGACCGCAACCTCGTCACACACGGACTGCGAAACTACTGGGGCTACAACACTCTGTCATACTTCGCTCCCGAACCTTCACTTTCGTCCGCCACCTGCCCGGCCGGCGTGCTGACAGAATTCCAGAGCATGGTGAAACGACTGCACGAGGCAGGCATCGAAGTCATTCTTGACGTTGTCTATAACCACACCGGTGAAGGCAACGAACAGGGCCCCACCCTTTCGCTGCGCGGCATCGACAACAGCGTCTATTATCGGCTAGTGCCGGGAAACCGCCGCTACCATCAGGACTTCACGGGCTGCGGCAATACCCTCAATATGCAAAGCCCCCGCGTGCTGCAGCTAATCATGGACAGTCTGCGCTACTGGGTCCTCGAAATGCACGTGGATGGTTTCCGCTTTGATCTTGCCAGCGCTCTGGCCCGCGAACTTCACGATGTCGACAAACTCAGCGCCTTCTTCGACATCATCCTCCAGGACCCGGTCCTGTCGCAGGTCAAACTGATCGCCGAACCATGGGACCTCGGCAGTGGCGGCTACCAGGTCGGCAATTTTCCGCAGCTCTGGTCAGAATGGAATGGCCGCTATCGCGATACACTGCGGCGATTCTGGGCCGGGGATCGCTGGCTGATGTCAGAAGTTGCCACACGTCTCAGCGGCAGCAGTGACCTCTACCAGCCCGGCGGACGCAGCCCCCGCTCCAGCATCAACTTCATCACCGCTCACGACGGCTTCACACTCCGAGACCTCGTCACCTGGGAACAAAAACGCAACGCCGCAAATCTGGAAGACAATCGCGACGGAGAAAGCCACAACAACAACTGGAACTGCGGAATCGAAGGCGAAACCGACGATCCCGCCATCCACGCACTGCGACTGCGACAACGTCGCAATCTGCTGGCGACACTGCTGCTGTCGCAGGGAGTCCCCATGCTGCGCGGCGGTGATGAACTCAGCATGACTCAGGGAGGCAACAACAACCCGTACTGCCAGGATAATGAAATCAGCTGGCTCCGCTGGAACCTGTCACCTGAAGAACAGCAGTTCCTCGAATTCTGCCAGAGACTGACAGCGCTCTGGCACAGCCAGCCGGTCCTGCAGCGCAGTCACTTCTTCCAGGCACGCTGGGAAAACAGCTCGCACTCCAGGCAGCCCCTGCAGACTGATCAGATCGTCTGGCTCGATCAGGACGGAGTTGAAGTGCTGTCCGATCGCTGGCACTCCGGGGGACTGAAGGCACTCGGGATGCGACTGAACGGTGATGCAACCGGTGAAGAAAATGACTACGGTGAACCCATCTACGGGGACACACTCCTCGCTATCCTCAATCCACTCGATGAACCCGTTCACTTCCAGCTCACCGTCCCTCCCGGCACCACAGCCTCCCTCGAACGCTGGCGACTGGAACTCGACACCTTCACAGGCACCTCAGGCGAAACGCTCGAATCCGGCACCGCCTGCATCGTACGCGAACGCAGCGTCTGTGTGCTCCTGCGCGAAAAACATTTCCCCTCGCTTTCCCCGGCAAGTCACGTCTGACAGAATCGAAAAAATCGATATCCGTTCTGTCTGGGAAAAATTCTTCCTCACGCCTACATTCCGCATACGGCACGCTGGCTGCAAGGCCACCGTTGCCGGTTGCCATTGCGTCATTTCACAAGGCTGATCTACAGGTTGTGCAAGGGTTGAATACATGCTGCGTCTGAACGTCTTGCTGCTGGCACTTCTGATTCACATCCCCACTGCAACCGCCGATGAACCGTCCAAACCGTCCGCGGACCAGAAACCGGCAGAGAAAAGTGCCGGCAAGCGGATCGAGGTCCGTCAGCGACATACGTGGGCGGAAATTCGAATCAGCGGCACGCTGCCCGAAAACACTCAGCCGCCCGGCCTGCTCGGCGCCCCGGCTGACTCCCTGCCCACAATCCTCACGCGATTGCAGCAGGCTGCAAAAGATCGCGGGATTCGCGGAGTCATCCTGCACATCGGCAGTCTTGACGGTGGTTTCGGACGCCTGCATGAACTGCGAGTCGAGATTGCGGCAGTCCGTGCAGCCGGCAAACCAGTCTGGGCCCGCATGGAAGACGCTGGCAACATGGAATATCTGCTGGCCAGCGCCTGCGATCGTATCCTGATGCCCGAATCCGGCACGCTCTCCCTGACCGGCCTCCGCGCTGAAGTCACCTTCTATCGCGGGCTGTTCGACCTGCTCAGCCTCCAGCCCGATATGCTCCGAGTTGGCGCCTTCAAATCAGCTGCCGAACCCTGGACTCGGACCGAAATGAGCCCCGAGTTCCGTGAAGAAATGGAAGCGATTCTCGACGATCAGTATGGGCTGCTGGTGGAACAGATCGCTGAACGCCGCAAACTCACGGTCGAACAGGTCCGCGCTGCCGTTGACATCGGCCTGATTTCCGCTCGCCGCGCCGTAGAACTGCAGCTGGTTGACACACTCGCCTACCAGGATCAGCTGCCGACACTCATCGCTGAAGCCGCCGGAGCTGGCATCTCGGCCGCTGAAGTCCGCGTCATGGAAGATTACCGCAAGGAAAAACCCAGCGGCGAACTCGACCTGTTCTCGCTCATGAAGCTGCTCTCAGGCCCCGCTGAAACTGCCGACAGCACCAAACCCCGGATTGCCGTACTGACTCTCGAAGGTTCCATCACTTCCGGAGCAGACCCCACCTCGCTGCTGACAGGTGGTGGCGGCATCGACTCAGATCGTATCGTCCCCGTCATTCACAAGCTTGCCAAAGATCCCAACGTCAAGGCCATTGTGCTGCGAGTCGACAGTCCTGGAGGAAGCGCCCTCGCCAGCGACCTCATCTGGCGGGCTCTCGAAAGCAGCGGCAAGCCGGTTGTGGCCAGCATGGGAGACGTCGCTGCCAGTGGCGGATACTATATCTCCATGGGGGCCGAGCGAATCTTCGCCGAACCAGGCACAGTAACCGGATCCATCGGTGTCCTCGGAGGCAAGATCGCCCTCGAAGGCCTGATGAAGAAATTCGGAGTCACCACGTCGGTCATCAGCCGCGGCAAGAACAGCGGAGTCATGAGTATGACCACCGCCTTTAGCGATTCCGAACGTGAAGCGATGCAAGGCATGCTCAACGAAACCTACGTGCAGTTCACCACAAAAGCCGCGGCCGGACGCAAGATGGAAGTGGACAAGCTGGAGGCATTGGCTCGAGGCCGTGTCTACACCGGTCGCCAGGCACTGGCGATCGGACTCGTGGACCAGCTTGGAACACTGGCCGATGCCGTCACTCATGCACGAACACTCGTCGGAGACACCAACAGCGAACTGGAACTGGAACAACTGCCTAAAGGAGGCAGCCCGCTCGAATCGCTGCTCGGACAAACACAACGAGCCGCCAGCCCCGTCGCACAGCTGATCGAACAGCTGCCGGAATCCCTGCGACCAGCCGTCCGGCACCTGCCGGTCCTCGAGCTGATGACCCGTGAACCCGTGCTCCTGCTCATGCCCTTCGATCTGCAGTTCTGATCCGCAGACACAACTGACACATCACCCAAATCGCTGCTCGGGCTGGAAAGCCCGAGCATACCCGTGAAACGCGGCAGACAGGTCTGGGGTCACGAGGCCATGGCATGCCTGCCATGGAACGCAGACAAGAGAAAGTGGAAAGGAAAGCCAAACTGGCCATCACCCCGGCACTTTATCGCTTGTGCGATCCCCTTCGCATCTTCGCGGCTTCGCGTGAGGCCATCCGCCTGCCACTGAAATGATCACTGACCTTGACTTTCTGGTAAAAGGGTGCGCCGGGAGCGCGAAGCCCCTGCTGAGCTGCATCCTTGCCGCGAGGACTGCGTTGATCACCGCTGCTTCTTGAATTCGCTGGCAATTGGCCAGAGCGCGGGCCAGCGTTCGGTGGCTCGGCTGGAGCCTCACCCTTGCGGGACTTCACCCGTCTGTTCACAGGATTCCCGACAACTTCAACGCCATTGGACCACTGACCACCGCCCACTAATTCTCTCCTCTCCTCCGTGAAACGGGCGAGAGGGGTCGGGGGCGATGGGGCCACTCACCCTATAACCCACCTGCTGCCTGCAAACGACTCCCCCGACCCACGCCACCTCCTCGTACTCGAAAACAGCCGAAACCAGCTGCAGCTGCAATCCGCCGAAAAGAATTCAAATCCGGACACGAACACGAACAGCAACCCCGCCTCATTAGCGAGCATTAGCGTCCATTAGCGGTGCAAAAACCATCAGCGAATCCACACAACACAGATTCAAGCCCCCCTGCGGTTCCCTTTGCGACTGCGCTGCTTCGCGTGAGGCCAACCACCCGCAACGCACCCGCAGGTCACGGCTGTCAATGCAGTCAAAGAGCCCGGCGGCACTCACGCTCGCAGCCACCCACTGTCCATCCGTGGTGCAAAAGCGGCCCGCCGAATAGCCCCCGCCTCAAAATTTCCCGCAGCCCCTGTCGCCTCTGTGGCCCTTGACTCTGCTGCACGCTAAAATTCCCGCACTACGTTCGCCATCAGCGTCCGCACCGCAATGAAGTCATCGCCCGGAGCCTCCATGAACACCAGCCGCACCCGCTTGCATGCTCCCGCTGTCAGCCTCAGCACGCCGCTGCTGCTTATCGCTGTGCTTTTCCTCTCCGCCAGTCACGCCCTCGCCCAGAACACAACCCCACAGTCCCCGACAGCGAACCTCCCCGAGATTGACGCCACTGCTCGCCAGCAAATCGCTCAGCTGAACGCAGACGCAAGACTGGAAGCCAGCCAGCGACTGGAAAAGTTTCCAAAACCAGCAGCCGGACAGTCGGGAACCATCGACCTGTGGTCAGCCCGCGGTGATGCCGACATGTTTCTCGGCAACTTCGCCGCGGCCGAAACGACCTATCGAAAAATGGTTGAACTTGACCCTGAACTTGATGCATCACACTGGCGACTGGGTATCGCCTGTTTTTTTGCTGATCACGCAAAGGCCGGAGCGGACCAGTTCGAAAAGTATCACAGTTTCGATAGTGTCGATCGCGAAAACGGTATCTGGCGTTACTTCTGCCACCACCGTGCAGATGGCCGTGAGAAAGCGCGTCAGCAGCTCCTGCGCTATGAAAAAGATGATCGACCGCCATTCCGGGAAGTCTATCAGCTGTTCCAGGGCAGCCTCACCGCAGATGCTGTCATCGCCGCAGCGCAGGCCGGGGCTGAATCATCCCGACCACAGAGGCAGTTCTACTCGTACCTTTACGTCGGCCTCAATGCCGCGCTAGAAGGCGATCGCAAGCTGGCTGAAACCGCACTTTCAAAAGCCGTTTTAAACGACTGGGGACGTCGCGCCGGTTATGGTCCCAACTACATGTGGCAAGTCGGCCGACTGGAACTCAATCGACTGCAAAGTCCTGCACCTGCCGCCGCGCCTACTCCCACACAGTGAACTGTCGAATGCCCTCGAAATTCTGCCCGCCCTGCCTTGCACCCGAACCTGTTGATCAGCCACTATGCCCCGGATTTACGCAGCACTGCCCTCTGAGCTTGCCTGGCTTGTCAGCGAGGCGGCCGTGGCCGGCTGGAATCGTGGACTCAGGGATTCTTACCTGTTCTGGCAACTCGCCCCCGCTGGCTTCCTGTCACTTGAGCTCCAGGGGCGTTTCGCGGAAGGCGGCGCTGTGGTCAGGCACAGCGATCAGTACGGGTTCATGGAACTATCCATCATGGACCAGCAACATCGGGGCAAAGGACCTGGCAAAATACTGTGTTGGGCCCGTCGCGACTATCTGGTCGGGCGGCTCACACCCGGTGCCGCGACTGGCCTCGACGCTGTCGACACCATGGTCCACTTTTATGAACAGGGATGCAGGACGTTTTCGGCTGCGTCAGGACATACTTCGGGCCACCGCCGCGAGTTCACAGTGACTGGATGTTTGGCATGACTACGCTGGAGGTCGGATAATGCGACTGGGATTGATTAACAGTGCCTGGGCACAGGCTGGCAAAGATACAGCGTGGGGCATTCGCAAGACTCGCGACATCGGTTTTGACTCGATCGATATCTTTGCCGATCCCCTCGACATTGATGTGCGTGAGCGGGCCCTGATTCGCCGCGAATGCTCGTCTGCCGGACTGCCAATCGTATCCGTGTGTTGCGTGGCTGTCGGCCTAATCGACTTCAACCCGTCCGTACAGCGATTTCATCTCGATCGCTGCCGTCGGTATCTCGAACTCTGCTACGAACTGCAGGCAGAAAATCTGCTGCTGGTATTAGGTGAATACATCTGGAATCAGGAAGTCATCCCGCCTGCCGAACAATGGCGAACCGCTGTCGATAACTGCCGCAGCCTCGCGGACTACGCTGCCCGGCTGGACCTCAAGATCGCACTCGAACTTGAACCATTTGCACTGTCGCTGCTCAACAGCGCAGACACCATGGCTCGGTTCCTCGACGATACCAGCCACCCCGCCCTTCAAGCCAATATCGATATTTCACACCTGCAGCTCGCCCGAGTCGACTATGCAGAGCTGCAGCGATTGCAGGGTCGCGCCATCCACGCTCACATCTCAGATTGCGACGGATTGCGACACGGTGATCTGCCACCCGGTCGCGGCGTTGTGAACTTCGTCCCTTGGCTGCAGCAACTCAAATACATTGGGTTCAACGGCACCATGTCGATTGAACTGGAGTACTCACCGCAGCCCGACCAGATCGAAGCATGGGTCCGCGAAGCCCACGACGCCACTCGACGCCTGCTGCTCGCAGCCGGCCTGTAACCACCAGCCACCAAAGCCCCGTCTGCCGGCAGTTGACACGCTACAAAACACCAGCGGAGAAAAGTCGACAGCAGACGCTGTCAACTGCCTCTCTCCGTGTCTTCGTGGGAAAATCCTCACGCCGCCAAACGCCCCTGTTTCGTTCTCACAGAGACACTAAGCCTCAGAGAAACACTCACTGCACATAATTGTCGCGTTTCGCTCCGCGAAACGTACGCCCCTGCATGCCAGCAACTTACCCCGCCAACCGCACGCCTCCCTCGAACTCACCTCCGCCCTCTTCGTACTCGTAATCGGCCCCCCGGGGCCTCATGCCCTCCGCTCGCATCCGTGGCGAAAAAACATCCGTGGCACCCCGGGCCCGCCAGCTTCCACACCTGCAGCCACCCACTATCCACCACCCACCGACCACTGACTCAACGCCGAATCGCTGCAAATTTTCGCACCTGCTCCGTCAGCGCAATCTCAGTCGGCAAACGTTCCATCGAACTGGCTCCGTAAAAGCCATTCAAACGCGGAATCTCCCGCAGCATGTACTCAGCATCCGCTGGCATCGCGATCGGGCCACCGTGACACAACACCAAAACGTCGCTGCGCACACTCTCCGCCGCCAATACAATCTCGTTAACTCGCGGTACGCATTCTGCCAGTGTCAGGCTGGTCTGAGCCCCAATGCTGCCCGAAGTTGTCAGGCCCATATGAGCGACAATAATGTCGGCACCAGCCGCCGTCAGCAGCGCAGCCTGAACAGGATCAAAGGCATAAGGAGTTGTCAGAAGGTCCATGTCGGCCGCAGCGGCGATCAGGTCAATCTCCAGACCAAATCCCATCCCGGTCTCTTCCAGATTTTCCCTAAACATGCCGTCGATCAGCCCGACTGTCGGGAAGTTCTGAATGCCCGCATAACCCAAATCACGCAGCTCACGAAGAAAGTGAGGACGGATCATAAACGGATCCGTGCCGCAGACCCCTGCCAGCACCGGAGTCGTGGTCACAGCCGTCAGCACCTCACTGGCCATCTCACGTACAATCTGATTCGCGTTGCCATACGGCATCAGACCGGCCAGTGACCCCCGCCCGGCCATGCGGTACCGACCCGAATTGTACACGACAATCAGGTCAATGCCCCCCGCCTCCTCACACTTCGCACTGATTCCTGTGCCGGCACCACCGCCGATAATCGGGACTCCCGCCGCCACCTTGGCACGCAGACGAGCAAGAATCTCAGTGCGACTCTGACTGAACATCGGGGCTGTTTTCATGGGTAAACAATGACAAGATCTGAGGTCCAACAGCCCGCCAGCATCGGTCGTTGCCGCAGAATTCGCAAAGGAAAGACACTCAACCACCGAAAATTCCCGGTCTTGCCCGCTATTTTGCCGATGGATATACTCTCCGACCCAAAGGCCGCCATAGCTCAGCTGGTAGAGCGACGCTTTCGTAAAGCGTAGGTCGCTGGTTCAAGTCCAGTTGGCGGCTCTCAAAAAACAGCAGATTCGTGCCCAAATTCACAGAAAAAGCCCCGGGGATCTCACTCGGGGCTTTTCGCATTCACAAGGCCGCCCACAACACAACGACGCGGCCTCCCGCCACACGTTCCCAAACACGCCCTTCCGTCCGTAACGGCGATCGCCTGCCGCCCCGCACAAAACGGCCAAAACAAAGTACTGACCAGGCTCCGGAACCGCTGTGGTCGTCAGCTTGAAACCCATGACATCAAATTCCGTCAGATCCAAAGTCCTCAGCAGAGCCAGCTCGCCACATCCTGGTGTCGGATCCAGCAGGCGCAGACCACGATTGTCCTTCCAGCGACGCCCTGAGCCGAATCACCAACATCGAATCCCTTCGACCACGCATCTGCCACCAAAACAGATGCTCCATCGGAGATTAAAAAGTACTTGTCACGAGCAACCGCGGTCATGTCGATGTCAGCGCCCGCAGCCTGACTGTCTGCTGAAAATCGAGTTTAGTCGAGCGGCGATACGTCATTGTCCGGACCGACCACATACGTCAAGCTTTTCGCATTGAAGTCAATCCGATCTGAGTCACTGAACAAACCAGCCCATGATCGATTTCATGAGCCGCCTCAGCCGTCAAATCTATCTTGTCGCTGTCAATGCCGTCCGTCGGATCAAAATCCTTGGCGAACGCCGAGTTGAATTCGATGCTGCCATCGGTCAACGTTGAGCCACCCGCAATCAGCCCCAGGGCCTTGCTGTTCGCTCGAATCAAAACCACAAACGAACTGTTCTCACTCCCGTCATTGTCCACACACGGCGTGGCACTGCCTGCATTCTCAGAGGTATGGTTCACATACAGCGAGAAACTGCTGCCCTCTCGCAGGTCGGCACTCGACAATCACCCAATCACCACCTCCGCCAGAAAAACCCGCACCAAAAAGCTCTGCCCCGGCTGCCGCATTCTTTCCACCATCGCCCCCGTTCGATAAACTAAATACCGCCCCCCGGCCCGGCTGGTGCCCCCGACCACCGTTCGTCCCCCAAAGGATTCTCACGCACCACTTAACCCCACTGCCAGCATGCCACCGGAAAGCCCCCAAATCCCCCTGCGGCGACGCATCCTGTGGGCCATGCTGCCTCTCCTGTTTCTGACAGCCATCACGGAAGTTACCCTCCGCTGCCTCTATTACCATCGCCACGCACGAAACAGCGTGGCACTGCTTGAAGGCTGGCAGTCAGTCCAGGCAAGGCTGCTGGCAGAACACGTCGAAGCACGCAAAAGCAAAATACGCATCACGTATGATGAAGCCTGGGATCAACTGTTCCAGAATCCTGACCCCGACGTCATCCGACTCGCAAAAGACCGCTATGCAGAACACTTTGCCCGCTTCGTCAGCGCCGCCGCCAATGCCGATACACTGCTGCTGGTCATCTTTTTGCCATCCACTGCACCCGGAACCATCAAACAACTCTCTGAATCCGCCTGTCGCCGCTTCTACCTCGACTTGACTTCGAAACACCACGTCCCCTTCTTTGATCTCACTGAACCACTGCGGAAATTTGACTGGAATGACGTCACCCTGCTGCCTCAGGATGGTCACCTCGGTCGCTTTGGAAATCGACTCGTCGCTCGAGAATTAGCATCTGTTTTTCCACAATATGCTGCTGTACGCACTGCGAAGAAAATGCTCCGTGAAGATCAGGTCTACGGCGACCTGCGGCCCGGTCTGGACGAGGTCGCTGCACCAGACCGCTACCAGCCTCACCGGCTCATCACAAATTGCCAGGGCTTTCGAAACATCAACAGCCTGCTGATCAATAAAACCCGCCAGCGAGTCCTTGCTATCGGTGACTCCTTCACTTACGGTCTCCACCTGCATAATCACGAAACATGGCCAGCACTTCTGGAAATGCTCTGCCCCGATCTGGAGGTGGTCAGTGCCGGTATCCCAAACCACACCATCACTCACGAACTGGATCTGTTCGTTAGTCGAGCTCGCCTGATCGCTCCCGATTTCACCATCCTGCAGGTCCTCGATAACGATCTGCTGGGAGTTCACCTCAACGAATAGCCCCGAAGTCACGAGCCCCCCAATATGCACCGAAACAGCCCCCGCTGCAGCAGTCCGCCACCGCCTCAATCTCCCGCCCCGCTCAAAACCAGACACCCCATGCCACTCCTCTGCCTCGGCTTTGCTCTGCTCTGTTCATCCCTCCCGGCTGAAGACCTCACAACATTCCGTATCACTGCACCGCAGCCATGGCAGGTACTGCAGCGTTCCACCACGCCTCCAAACACCGCCACCAACAATCCGCCACCCCTCGGTTCAGCCATCGTGCTGATCCAGCTCACAACAGACAAAACCGCCAAAACCGGTCCGAACCGCGAAATCACCGCCGAATACCGCATTCTGCCAGCCTCCGCCAATACACCCGTTCACGACGCCCCAACAAACACCACGTCAGATCTGCCGTGGCAAACTCTCAAACTTCAGCCCGACACCAACCAGCACTCTCAACCCGACCAGCCTGCAAACTCCCTGCACAGCGCCATCACAGTCGCGGCCGGTGGCTGGTATCGCCTTGAAGTACGCCTGCAGCAGCAAGGTCAGGCTCCACAAATAACCGCCGTCGAACCATTCGGAATCGGCGAAGTCTTTCTCGTCGCCGGACAGTCCTACGCCACAAACACCAATGACGAAATCCTGCACGTCACAGACCCGCAGCAACGAGTAGCCGCATTTAATTGGGAAACCGGAAAATGGCAGCTGGCAAATGACCCGCAGCCGGCCCCGGACCGCAGCAATGGCGGTTCAATCTGGCCGCCCGTCGGTGATCTGCTAACCAGGCACCTCAATCTGCCTGTCGGCTTTGTCAACGTCGCCGTTGGCGGCACCTCCACTCGCCAGTGGATGCCCGCAGAACCACTTTCACAACGTTTGCAGCAGATCGGCAAACAGACAGCACCATTCCGAGCCGTACTGTGGCAGCAGGGCGAATCAGACGTCATCGAACAGACAGCCGCCGCTGACTATGTCAGTCGTCTGCAGCAGATCCGCTCCGCCGCCTGCGACGTCTGGCAGTTCTCACCCCCGTGGTTCTGTGCCCTCTCCACTCACCACCCCACCGTCTACAACCGCCCCGCTGAGGAACACAGCATTCGCGAAGCAATCACCACAGTCAGCCGGCTGCCCGGGTTCCAGCTCGGCCCCGACACCGACTCCCTTCGCGGGGAAAACCGCGGAGACCCAAAGTCGCGGCGGCACTTCAGCCCGCTCGGACAACGCAACGCCGCGAAACTCTGGGCCGACACACTGCTCAAATACCTCAATTCTGAACATTCACAACATTCGACCGCGAATCCCGCTGTCCCGCAAACAGAATCGACGCCACAACCAAAGCCGCCACAACAGTAACTCAGACGATCCGAGTATTGCTGCGAATTTCAGGGGCCGGGCGGCTGATCGAAGCCCCGCAGTTCATCGGAGACGTGATGCTGCACAACAACTGACCCCCGCAGTCAAACCTCCCGATGACCCCTGCGATGCGCTCCGCCTCCTCCTGCGACACAGCAGGTATCCCAATGCCCGGTCCCCACGATGACTGCGCTGCTCCCTGAATCCCGGCCGACAGCAGATGTTCCACCAGCCGGCGAATCTCAGGAGCAGCAAACACATGCCCCTGCTGGCCAGCGTAGAATTTCCCCGCCGCATTACCATAGTCCTGCAAAGCACGCGCAAAGGCACAGAACTGATTCCCCTCAATCGCCGGAACCAGACAGTCGGTAATAATGGCTGCCATCTCACCAACCAAAGACGCTGACATCCGCGGACGAGTACCAAACCAGGCGGATTCCGCAACCCCCGATAGTCCCTCAGCCTCCCGCGGACGTACCAGCACAAACCTCCACTCGTCAGGCAGCACAAGACTTCGCACTCGACCTGCGTCGCCCGCTGATGCTGCCCCGTAATCTACCAGGAAACCACCGTGATCAAAACCCCACGTGCCAATCGCTGACCGCTCGGCCCGGCCAGCAGCGGCTGCCAGCTGCAGCGGCGTCTGATGAGGCTGTCGACGACACAACCAGCGACAGGCTGCCGCAATTCCAAGAGCCAGCTGAGTCCCAGCGCCCAGACCCGTATGAAAAGGCACCTCAGCCCCAATACACACCCGCAAAATGGGCAACTCCGGCAGATCGACACGCAGCCGATACAACAATGCTGCCACCCGACCGACCGCTGTCGGTGATCCTGTCACAAGATCCGACTGCGATTCTGGTGCCCCGCCCGCAGCCACTATCGGCTCCAGCTGCAGCTCCCAGCCTGGCTGCTGCAGCATCAGCCCGACACCGCCAAACACCCAGCCCGTCGCCACATCACCAAGGATCAGCCCGAAATGCAGCCGAGATCCAGTATGAACCTGCAGTACACCACCGCTCATGCGACAGCCCCCTGCCGCTGCTGAATAAATTCCAGTAACAGCTGCCACGCCTGCAACTCCACCGCTCCGCCCGTCTTCTGCACAGCCGGCTGCAACAGCTCCAGATGCTGCTGAATCTGAACTGCCGGCAACAGATGCAGCCGTGTCGCCAATATCGCCGCCTCCAAAACCGCATGACGCGCCCGATTGAATCCTGAAAACGGCCGACGCTCCTGACTGTGCACGATGGTCGACTCCATCCGCGAACGAACATCCAAAGCATCCACGGAATCTACAGTAAACTCAAACCAGCGACAGCAATCCCGCAACACCTGACCAGCGACCGACACTGCCGGATCAGTCAGCACCGGCTCAGTCAATGTCCCCGTGATGATCCGCGTCATCAGCAGCACATCGTCCGTCACATGGAATACGCCACAGCGAGTTGCCGACAGATTGCTAAAAGTCGTCGAAGGCTGAAAAGGACGCAGTGTCAGACGCAAAAAATCACCATGCACAATCGGCCCCATCGGTGCGACGTTCAGTCGACCGCCGGCGTCTGTTGTCGTAACCAGTCCTTCGATAATCATGAGTCCTGAGTCTGTCTTTTTGTTCGAAAAATTCACCTGGCTGGGGAGTTTCCCCGGTTCGCCCGCTGTTGGCAAGTGTGACACACCTCCGGTTGACGCCTGACAGCAACTCACTGCAGAAATGAACACTCAAAACAACGCCTCTGTTAATACGGTGCAACGAAAGCAACAAATGACTCCGGTCGGGAACCACACGTTGCCGCCGAGCAACACACTTTTCTTCAGCCCTCGAAAAGAATGTGCATATTCACTTCATTTTGCAATTCGCCAGAACTTTGGCACCGTTTCTGCTAAACAGGGTCTCGTCTGAGACCTTCTCAGCCTGTTTCATCAGCGGAATGGATTCCCCGCAGAAGCGTTCAACAGAGCGTCACCTTCTTCAAAAGGTCAACTCTCGTGTCACTCGAAACCGCCTTAACCTGCAGTGCATCCTCAGGCTTCCTCAGAAACCTCGGCAGCGCTCTCACCAGACGGTGTCGCCTGCTGCAATGCTACTCCGTGGCCGCAGTGACACGCGAGGCCGTAGCGCAGGACGCAAAATCTGTGGTCACCGACAGTCGCGGTGCCACACCACAACAATTTGCACGCACATTCGCCCTCATCACACAGTGCTACGCTTCCTCGCGTCATTCTGGCAACAACTTCCCGGGCAAATCAGCCCCGTCAGTGTCCAATTGGAAGTAATGGAGTAATGGACCGTGTGGAAGTCATGGAATTGCAGGGAGAGGAAGACAACCGGGAACTTGCCTCCCAAGTGTTCGAAACAGAAACTGCCACAGCCATTGCACCGATTGCTGCCATCACGGCTAACGCGGCTGTCGAATCTCTCAGTTGCCACCCGCAACTGCCCCGGTCCGCACTGCCACAACTCGCCCCAACGCACCTCCGGCAAGCATCACCCCCGCAACTCCAGCCCCACGCCGAACAGTCATAAATATCCTCAGCCATCTGCTGCAGCGGATGCACCACAGACAAACGATACACGCAGGCACGCCCATGCTCAACAATCGAAGACAACTCCTGACCACCCACCGCAAACGCCAGCGTTGTCACCGCCTTTTCATGCACTTTCCAGCGACGCTCAGAAACAAACACACTGCTCGCTGACGCCCCCGATCGAGGCAGCGTTAACATCACCTGACGCCACCCCAACGGCCAATTCCACTGTTATCAGAAATACCATCGTAGACATCATTGCCGTGTGCGCTGCAGAATACCAACGATAAGACCGTGGAGCTGATGCACGCGGAAAATCAGCAGATAACTCCAGCGTAAGCTGCCGGATGCCAGCAGATATCCTGGTGCCAGTAATCGCCGGCACCGTCGTCACAAGTGCCGGCTGCAAAGACGGCAACAAAGGAGTCTCATCGCTGCTGTCAAACCGGTCGCCACCCAGAATCCCCGTCAGTACGAGGTGCAGTCCGTCATTATGCACACGCTCCGTCGGAATCGTACCCGCCGTCCCGCCCCCCCAGACCAACCGCCCGACTCATCCCGTCAGGTGCAGAGACCAGCGCTGTTACCGTATCCGCAAACTGCCGTGACACGACTGCCGAATCAGCCGCATCAAGCCTTGCTATTCGCAGCGAGACACCCAGCTCGGCCGCCACCAGCACGTCGCCGTCCGGAAAAAAACTAACCGCACCCAGATTTAAGTAACGGCCAGCCACGCAGAACCAGACTGCACCTCCTGACGCTGAAAATAGCCCCCGCCAAAAACCAAAAAACTGCTCAACAAAAGCGTACTGCGCTCAGTGGCAAGGGTGCGGAATGGCACTCGCCGGCGCACTGCAAGCCTGGGCCGCCGTGTCCCGACTCCGACCCCAGACACTCGGCCGCCAAGTGATCGATCTGACTGCCAATCGCCCGCTTCAAATAACGGTCCGCCAGTTCCACTCCCCGCGACTTCACATGCACGAACTCCGGCTGCTCGATGCTGACAGCCCCGGCCTCTTTGCAGTGAATCGCCAAACGGGAGCAAATGCCGTCCACCACCCGCTGGCCAACCAGCCCACTGACGTCACATTTCACCAAAATTTCGCCCTCGTCGCCTCCGGCAGCTTAGCAGACCACCAAAAAAAGCACTCAGGATAATTACCACACTGGACCTAAGAACCGGCCCCGTCTGTGGACGCCTGCAGGTCCTTCCTCGCATCTCGCAAATCGACAGCCTGGCATTGATCCCGGAAATCAGCGACGTCGCTGTAAACAGCGGCAGCGTTCAGACTGCGCGCGCATCAAACGCTGCACAAAGAAACACAGTTCCGACCGAAGTCGGAACTGTGCAGCATTGAGACGAATCTGACCATTCATCTCAAAGTCTTCGCTCGCCACGGCCCGGTCTGCCGCAGCAATCCGTGTGAATTCTAGTTAACAACCTCCGCCGGAGCCGCATCAGCCCCAGGCTTCGCGGGACCGGGCACCGATGGTGGAGTCGGATACAACTCCTTCGGACCCACTGCCGGCACTCGCGACGGCTGCACATCACGCTCCACGACACCCGCACGACGATTCACTGCAAACTCAGTCGGCGCCGACTCCAGATTCGGATCATCCAGTCCATGAGTCCGAGCCAGTGCCCTCAAACGAGCATCACTGTAAGCCTCAGGAGCCCAGCCGCCTTCCGCCAGCCAGACACCATTTGTCTCAAGCAGATTTCCGCTCGCAAGATTTAGTGATGTAATCGCCTTATTATACGCCACAACCTGCCGAAAATATGCCGCCTCCGCCTCCGCCAGACTCGCCTGCGCTCGCAGCACAAGGTCCAGCGTCAATGTCCCGATGTCCTGCTCAGCCTTCAGCAGACGCACCCGCTCCTCCGCCGCCTGAACACGATTGTAATTCGATTCAGCAGCACGCCACGCTGCTGAGACTTCCTGCATCGCAATCGAAATATCATGAGCAATACTGCGTTCCTGAGCCGCCAGCACCGCATTCGCCCGCGACAGCTGCAGCTCGTAGTTTCTCGCCTGGCTGCGAGCCTGACGCAGACCCAGCGGAATCGACATCTCCAGACCCACACCCCACGTCGTCAGGTCCCCGCCAGTCATCGATCCGTAACCGCTGCTGCGATCCTCCGAAATCAGCCGGTCGCCAAACCCGTTCACCGCATACGAACCCACTGCATCAAGCTGCGGACGCACCAGACTGCGAGCCGCATCCAGCTGCAATTGCAAACTCTTGATCTGCCACTTCTGCCGACGCAACTCCGTACGCTTCGACAAGCCGTCCTGCAGACAAGCCTCCCAGTCCGGCTTCAGCTCCGTACGAGCTGGCTCAGTCACAGGTCGCAGAACGGCCCCGTCATTCATCGGCATGCCAATCAGCCGCCGCAATCCAGCCTCAGCCGTATACAGTTGATTCAATGCCAGCTCCAGCTGCGCCCGCGTTTCATAGAAACGATCACGAGCCTGCAGCTCATCAGCCTGCTTCAGTGTACCCACCTCCAACTTCGTCTGCGCCTCACGCCACGTCTGAAACGCACTCTGATGAGTCGAAACCGTCGTATCGTACAACCTGTAAGCCAGATACAAATCCCAGTACGCGTTCTCTATGTCACGCAGACCGTTTCGCACCGCTAGCTCAAAATCAGCCAGCGTAATGTCCTGATTGATCCGCGCGATCACCACGCCCTGGCTCACACCTGCAATAGCCCCAAACCCCGGCCGAATCGGTCCGGCAACTCGAGTGAACTCAGTCCCCGCACCCGCCAGCAAAGGCTGACGCACCTGAGCCCCGACAGACCCGTTGTACGTCGAAGGATACAGTGGACTGCCCACCGCATTCCCCAGATAATCCCAGCTGTGGAATACCCCCACCGTACCGCCACTGGCAAGCGCCTTGTCAATGCCCGTCTGGAAGCCGGCTGTCTCACTGGAAAACGGGTTCAATGGCGACTGATGAGTCAGACGGTCATCTCGCCCCCACCGCATCGCTGTGGACCACCGCGCATCAAAGTCAGACAACGCCGCTTCAAGACCTCGACGACCAAACAACACCCCGGTTTCCTGAATCGCAGAATCGTAAACCGTTTCGACACCGTCCGGACCAGCCAGAACACGCGAAGCACCCACACCACCCAGCGCACTCGACTCAATCACCTGATTCTTCGACAACGCTGTCAGAAACGCATCGTCCAGCGTGAACTCCAGCACCTCATCGTCCACGCGCCGCTCCAGACTGCGCGGAGCCTGAGTTGTCCGCACCGACTCTGTCGTCACGTTGTCAATCGCCGGATGCACGATCGCAGTGCTGTGGCCCCTAAAATGCTGCACCGGAACGTCAACATCCGAGTACTGCAAATCATCCAGACCCACTTTCGCCGCCGACACACAACCCGCAGCCACCAGCGACACACTCAGAAACAACGACGCCACCGCCCCCCGCCGCCAGCGCAAACTGCTCGACAAACGCACCTCTCGCAAAAGGCTCAATACACCATGCACAATGTCGCTTAAACGGGTCATGGCACGCCCTGTCACTGATGACTTCGCCGTCATCACAGAACTGCCAGTCGCCGGACCGTCATCTGCTCAGACGCAGCCGATTCCCGACGGGTACCATACAACCCGCAAATCAGCCACTGGTCCTATCGTCCGCAATACCGCCACGTCTTGAACATTCGGAAAGGGGACCATATTCGGTATAACGCATTCCCAGTGACTTCTTGAGAAACACAACCTCTCCAGCGTCGTTCCCCTCGATTGCGTGACCGATAAACTGCAGTACATATCCGGCAAAAAACAAAGAAATCGGAAAATACCACTCAAGTTGCATCGCAACAGCAAACCAAGGCGCCACAAAAGTTGTCGGCACCCCAACCAGATGCAAACACTGATTCCAGCGGTTGCGATGTCGTGGCAAATAGTTTCGCAAAAAGCGAGCAATCACTGAAAAAACCTCTTTAACTCAGCCTCGCAGGCAATACCCAGATCACTCGTCCGACTCGTCCGTTGCACCAGCAACACGACGTGCCCCCCGGGAACTCTCACGGCGAAATACCGCCACCACATCCTCAATCGGCACCACAAACAACAGGTTGTTGCCCTCAAAATCAACCGGAATCGCGTTCCGCGGGTGAAACAGCACCTTGTCGTATTTCCGAATGGGAAAATCCGCGCTTCTATCAATCTGGACACTCACCTCCACCACGCGGCCAGTGATCGTCGGGATTTCAGAATTGTCAGGCAGCACAATCCCCCCACGCGTTTTTTGACGAGCCTCATCCCTCCGGATCAGAATCCTCATCCCCAATGGTTCTACGTAGTCTGCCACAGATGCTCTTTGCCAGCTAAGTCAGGTAAATCGATGTGCCCCGTGCCGCCAGGGCGTGCCTCTGGACAGCCAGCCCGCTGCATTCTCTGAATCAACAGCATCGTTGCTCAAGGCAGACCGCGGCCCATAAGCATTATTCTCTAGTTGCAGCGTTTTGCGAATAGCGTACCTGAAAATGAGGCGCACGTACCAAAATGGCCGGCGGATGAGTGTCGATCGACACCGTCGGCTTGACCAGTTCCTCAGCCGCCTCAGCTGCGACCGAAACCACGGCGCTAACAGCCGCCACTTCAGCCGCTTCCTCAGCCACTCGCTTTTGCTCAGCCAAAATGTCGCCCAGCAGCCCGTTCAGCAGCGACGGCAGCAAAATCAGGTCACCCCACATCGCTGCCAGAACCATCGCTGCCAGAACCCAGCCGAAACGACTGATCAACAGCAACTCGGTCGGAAACAGCGTCAAAATACCGATCCCTACCGCACAACCCGTCTGCCAGACTGCCGGAGCACACTGTGCCGTCGCTCTTGCCACCGCCTCCTCCCGAGTCACATCCGACTTCAGTTCACCCCGAAACACGTGCAGAAAGTGCAGTGTTCCGTCCACCGCCAGACCCAGCGCCACCGATGCAGTCACCATCGTTCCCACATCAACCCGGACTCCCATCCAGCCCAGCAAACCAAACACAATCGCCGCCGGTGCCACATTAGGAATCATTGAAAGTACTGCCGCCACAACGTCCCGCAGCAGAACCACCATCACACCCGTGATTAAAACGAATGCCGCGATGAAGCTGCCGATCAGACTCTCCAGCAGCGCATCCTGAGTTCGCAGAAAAATTGGCACCAGACCCGTCACAATACAGGACGGACTGCCACCGGGCAGATCCCTTAGCTCGCTCACAGCCAATCCCGTCAAATCCTCAGTCAGATTGCGGTAATCGGCGTCACTCAAAATGCTTGCCTGACATGTCACACGCCAGATCTCGTCACCGTTCTTCTGCAAAATCCGACGACTGCCCGGAAGCTCCACTGTCTCCTTAGACAATGCCATCAGAGAATGCACAGACTGCCGCGGCCCCGCCTCATCCCGCAACACAGCATACAGTTTGTCCTCCGTCAGGTTCTCCCTCAGACGTGCTGCCCGACCGCCAGCCGCAGATTCATCTCCGCTCGCAAGGAACGATGCCAGTGACAAACTGCCGCTGATTTCCGGATGCTTTGACAGCTTTCGCTGCAGCTTCATCACCGCTTCCGTTCGCTGCTGAAAACTAAGCAGCTTCTGGTGAGTACTGCTAAACCGCACTATGGCGTCCACGGGAATAATCCCGGCCAGATTGTCTTCCAGAAAACGATAGTCCGAAACTACTCGCGAATCTTCCGGGAAATACCGAATCGCCTTGGTCTCCGTGCGGAACCACGTCAGCCCGGTCACCGCCACTGCCGTAACAGCAAAGCTTAGACCCACATTGACCCCGGACCAGCGAGACAGCAGACGACCACAGCGAAGCCACAGACTGCTCAGCGTCGCCCCCGCCGTTTCCTCGCTGCCACCAGCATCGGCCAGCGGTCGCAAATGCAGCATCATTGCCGGCAACAGATAAAGCACAGCACCCAAAGAAATCAGACAGCCAATCGAGGCGAACAAACCAAACTGACGTACCGGCACCAGCGAACTGATCATCAGGGACGCCAGACCAATTGCTGTCGTGACGCCGGCCAGTACGCACGGAGTCCACGCGCGAGCTACTGCCTCCGCAACCGCCTCGGCAGGTTCTTTGTGCCCCAGCTGACGCCAGTAATTGCACAGGTGAAAACTGCCCGAAACGGTGACCACCAGCAACAAAGTCGGCATCACCACCAGCACCATGTTCATATTGCCGCCAAATGGAGCAACCAGCGCCGTAGCAGCAGCAGCTGTAAAGATCGACACACCCTGCACCATCAGAGCCAGACGCACGCTTCGCAGCGTTGCAAGACTGCAGCCAAAACCCACAATTGCCGCCAGCAGCAGAGGCGAACGCAGCCACAGCTTCCACAGCGGTGCCCCCGCATTCCACGCAGCCTGCTTCACACCCTGATTCAAAGCCACAGCCGCCACGGTCTTGCCGCCAAGGTGCAGCTCCTCAGCCGGTATCCCACAGGACACCGCAGCATTACGCACAGCCTGAATCGCATTCGCATGCTCACCCGTGCCCGCTTCACTCAGACTGATCGAAACCGCTGCTGCCGCACCCGGCACGAACCACGCCTCGCTCACCACAGGCTCGGCCTTCAGACCCGCCACAGTCAGCGTCTTCAGCGCGGACATGAAATCGGCAGTCTGCTTTTCATTCACATGCATTCCAGACCACTGCAACTGCAGGTCGGCGGCTTTCTGACCGGCCACCCACTCAGTCAGATCCTGCAGCAGTTCCTGACCCTCAACGTCATCCGCAGCAACCAGCAAACTCTCCGGCACAGGCAGCTGATGCTCCACAACGCGGACATCAATGCCAAACTTCTCGGCCCCCAGACGCACAGCCTGCTCGCCAACACTGCGAGAATGCAGTCTGGCAAACTCTGCCAGCTCCAGTCGCAGCGGCCCCCTGCCAGTCAACAGGCCACCCGTCCGCTCCAAAGCCTCAGCCAAAGTCAGATTCCGACGTCGCATTCGACGCAGCAAATCCGTCGGTTCAGTCACCTCTGCGATGTACGGCGAGCCCCCCTCACGTTTCTCACCAGTCCGACGGCCCTCCAGCAGACGAGCAAATTGAGCCATCCGTGGATCAGTCAGTGAACAACCGTCCCACGCCGCAAGAATTCGGTCGTCCTCAGGAAACAAATTCTGGTACCAGTTCAGCACCGCCGACTGCTCGTCCGTGTCCGGCAGCCAGTTGCCCACATCATTCTGCAACTTCAGACTGCTCAGCGAATACATAATCAGCGGCAGCAGAAAAGCAGCAACTCCCGGAAGCCAGATGGCTGCTGTTCGCCCGGGGAAGTGAGAGCTGTCGCGAAGTAACTTCATCTGCACGGCCTGTTCCAGCGAGGTTCTGCGACTGTCAGACAGCAGCAGGAAAATAGCGGTGGGGGTGCCAGGAAAACGGCTTGTTCAGCATCGGCCTGAATTGCCGATTATCAGAACCGAGATTGTGAAAACTCCACCAGCTGCCGTTAAGCGGTTGAATCCTTTGCGGACAGCGCGAGTCGTATCTGCTTCACAAGTGATGCCCGCTGCGAAGGCTTGGCAAAGTTTGACGGCCACCACCTCCCCCACAAACTCCGCCCAGCCGGAAAAGCCACGCCATGGTCTGCACCACTCGCGAATCACGTACACCCGGACTGGCATCCAGACACACGTGGGCGGTCGTCGCCCCGGACAACACCTCAGATACCATCTCACTCTGGAACCCGCACGGCGGCAACTTTCGACCGGCCGAAACCAGCGGACCCGTCCACGGTTACCCGGCCTCCCAGGGCATCCTGAAAATCCCCCTCGAAGAATTCATCCGCCTGTTTTCCGGCATGGCCCGCGAAACCGAAACTCCAGCAAATGGCACCCGCGAACTGCCCGCACTGCCCGAAATTTCGTGATTACAGCCTCACTTCTGCTCCTCCGCAGACGTGTGATCATGCAGCACGCGCCAGCTGTCACCCTCACGAATCATCAATAAAGTAAATAATCCCGTCGCATCACCCACCGCCGGATCCCGCTTCAACACATACCGCCCAAAAACTTCCGCCCAGTCCGCACTCAACACCCGTATCTCCAGATCCTCAAACGCCAGCAAACCCATCTTCTCACGGCTGTCATATCTCTTTTGATAACGCTCCAGTGTCTGCTGCCAGCCCCGCTGAACCGCACCTCCGCTGGCAAATCGCAGAGCCCCGCCCCGCACATATCCCTCCATAAACCCGGGAATGTCACCCCGGTTCCAGGCCTCAGCCTGAGCCTTCAGCACGCCACGAATCGCCTGCTCTGCCAACCGCTCGTCAGCCTGCCCTTCCAAACGGCCCGCTTCCACATCCCCCAGAGAACCACCGGATGCCGCCCCCGCCCATAACAGCAGCGACGCCCACAACACACCCGAAGAACGCCGCACTCCGCCAACACCCGCCGACACGAAAGACCACCCCATCACTGATTCCCCCCAAATACACAGTTGACACAACAACACTTCCAACATGCGAAATCTTCATCAGCTCGATGGCACACTCGCTGCCGGTATCGTCGCAGCATCATCGCCATCATCGATCAGGATGACTTCTCCAGCCCACAGCTGCAGGCATGGAACACGCTCTGGCAGCAGGCCGGGAAAGACCGCCCATACTTGCAAATCGCACTCTGCTGCCTCGCTGCAGCCGTGCAGGTGCTGACCTCCACACGACGCTTAATTCGTCCGCTGTTTCAGCTGACCCCGGAAATCCGGCATCGCGCCAGACCACTGCTGACAAAAACCCTGGGAGCAGTCACAACACCCTGACACCTGCACTACATAGCCACCGGCTCACACACACCACACTCACGCACACCCCCAAAACTCACTTCCGCTCACGCACATAAACACGCAGCCGCTTCGAACTCCATGAACCCGCGTTACCAGAAAATGTCCAGTCCTTCGTGTCACCACGACTGTTCCCAATCCCAATGTCCGCTCGATCGCCCGCTCGCCAGTGGTTCAAAGCAAACACCGTCTGACCCGCATCCAGATTATGCAGCTGCATACTGCCGTAACCGTCCTCCGGTGGCACCATGCCGTCACCCGCGTCATACACATTGCCCGCTGCACCCGGCACTCCCGCCGCATTCTCAGACGCGTAATTGTGAGGCCAAAATTCCAGCTGCCCCTTCGAAATACTGCGCCCGGACTGCAGACCTGGCACGTCCGTGAAAATCTCCAGACCCGTCGCCGCCTGCTGAAAAATCGCGCCGCTGGCCAAAGTTGGAATCCCCAGCAGCTTCGCGTCCTGCGTAAATGCGTCCAGACTCACAAACACGTTCTGCGACTTGCCCGAACCTTCCGTCAGCTCCAGCAAATACGCCACTCGGTCAAATGCCCCCACCTCCGCACTGTGATCCGCCACCGCCGCCGGAACAGACCCCAGCTTCCCCAGATCATAGTCATACACCAGACGATACTCACTCTGCACCGGCAATCCACTCAGAAACGACGGCACTTCACCCAGCCGAAATGCACCCGCCGGCAAACCCGTGCCACCACTCAAATTGGGCTCCGCCAGCAAATGCCACGCAAATCGCATCGCCGTCGGCTGCGCCACCTTGTCAGATCGCAGCACCACCGTACTCTCACCCTCCAGCACCGCCTCCGCCGCATGAAAACCACCACTTCCCGGTCCTGTCACCTCAAAATGAGTCAGCGGCTTGCCATCTCGAGACTTCAAGCCGCCCGCCGCATTCCGGAAATGCACCTTCAGCAACGCACCCACTGACTCCAGACGCTCAGCCTCCGGACCTGCCGCTGACAACTCCCCCCGACCATAATCATTCTTCAGCGCCCACAACGCCAGACGCTCACCCACATCCTGCTTGTTCGGAGGATGAATGTCATTCAAAGTCGCAATGTCATTGATCACCACCATACCGGTCTTCGGAATGGCTCGCTGAGCCAGCGCCTGAGCCTCCCAGAACTGCGCCAGCACCGTGGGATCCTGACTGCCGTAATTAAAAGGAGCAATCTGCACGTAATAAAACGGAAACTCACGCCCCCACAATGAACGCCAACCGCCCACCAGCGCCTTCATCTTCTCCAGATACAACAGACCCTCCGCATGATTGCTCTCACCCTGGTACCAAATCGCACCGCGAATCGGAAAACCAGCCAGCATGTGAATCATCCCGTTATACAGCACCGTCGGAGCCGCATTGCCCTCAAACGGAACCAGTTCCCCCGGAAATGCCGGACTCGGAACCACCTGAGCACCCGCCTGCAGGCCCTCACGAGCCACCTTCAGCCACGCCTCCGTCGCCTCCAGATGCGCCCGCAGACGAGACTCATATTGGGGGGTGCCCGGAGTCCTCCCGGTGACCGATGCAGAAATGTCCGCCAAAGCCGGAACCTGCTGAAAACCCACCGGCGGTGTCCAGGGTTCAATCCGAGTCCCGCCCCACGAAGAATTCACCAGACCAATCGGAACATTCAGCTCCTGATGCAGCCGACGCGACATGTAATAGCCACAGGCCGTAAAACCAGAGACCGTCTCCGGTGAACACACCTGCCACTGCCCCTCAAAGCCGTCCCGCACAGTCGGACTGGCCACCAGCGGCACCTTGATGTGACGAATCCCAGGATACTTCGCCGCCGCCGTCTCAGCCGCCGCATTCGCACTAATCGCAACCGTCCACTCCATGTTCGACTGCCCCGAACACAGCCAGACCTCGCCCACCAGCACATCCGACAGCTCAATCTGATTGGTCCCCTGCACCACAAACTTCACCGGCACCAACGACGCCTGCATTGCCGGCAGCTCCACCGACCAGCGACCGTCCTCCCCGGCCTGCACCACACCCTTGCCTCCGCCCACTGCCACCTGCACACGCTCGCCCGCTGCAGCCCAGCCCCACACCTTCAACGGCTGCTCCCGCTGCAGGACCATGTGGTCACCAAAGACACTCGCCAGCCGCACCTCCGCACTCAACCGCTTAGCACCCGCCACAGCCAGCAGCAACACAACAGTCAACACCGACACAGCCGCCCAAACACACCGCAGCACTCGCGCCATCGCTGACTTCCATTCAATACATGCAAAAGACGCCAGCACAGGCCCCGCAGATCCCGCCGAATGCCCGCCACTCGCCCGACTCACTTCTGCCAGCAGCCGCACACCCCTACTTCTTCACCGGCTTCTTGCTGTCAGCATCACTGTCAGCACTCTTCGCACCCGCAAACGTCGCCGCCTGCAACTCGTCCAGACCGTCACGCTCTTCATAAGGACGAGACTGAAAGTACCAGTCCGACCACAGCTTGTAAGATTTCGTGCGCCAGTCGTTCGCATTCCGCAGACGCTGCTCTGCCGGATCCGTCGCCGTCAAACCACCCAGCGGATCCAGTGACAAACCAAAGCCGGTGGGACGGCGAGCAATAAATCGCAGAGCCATCTCAGCCTCAATATTCACGTCCACATTCCCGTCCTTCAAACCCTCCAGCATCTGCGGCACCAAACCAAAATTGCCAGTACGACCCAGCGCCCAGTACACCGAACGACGAACCTGCGCATTCGGATGACGAATCAGCTTCTTCAGTCGCTCCACTTCACCCACCAGCTTCGCCGGATCATCAATCGACTGCACCGACAGCACCACGTCATCCGCAATCGAACTGTCATTCTCGTCCAGCTTCGTAAAGTCAATGTTCTCCATCGACGCCAGCAGCAGATCCAGCTCCGTCGGCTCCTTCTGCTTCTTCTTGTCACCAAATGGATTGCCCTTGTCCGCACGCTGCTGACCCTTGCCATACAGCGTCCTCAAAATCTGGTCCGTCGAACGCATGTAGTACAACAACGCCAGACTGGTACCCGTAATCGGGCCGGAATGAGTCGGAAAACTGCCGTCCTGCTGCTGCAGTGTCAACAGACCGTCACCGTAGACCACATACCAGTCCTGACCGTTGATCTTCCCCAGCTCACCCACCGCCGCCGCACGCTCTATGCAGTAATAAAAATACATGTTGTGCTCAACCCGACTCACAGGCTGAAAATTGTTCATGTTCCAGGAAAAGGCACGGTCCACTCGAGCATCCATCTGGCCGGAACCAATCGATGACGAATAACCAGCAAAAGCCGCTTCAATCTGACCAGGCTCCGCCTCCTCCTCAACCTTTTCCAGAGCACCAAATGCCAACTCCTTCTTCGCCTCCGTTACACCAGCCTTCGGACGCGAACCGTGCAGCATGATCCGACAGACTCCCAGACTCCCCGATCCGGCCATCGTCATGTTATGAGTCGAACTGCCCATCCCCGGACCCTCGTTCGTGCCCGGACGATACGGCCACCCTCCGTCACCATTGCCGCTCCGCACCAGAAAATTGGCCGCACGCTCCACACACTCAGGAGCAATCTGGCAGCCCGCACGCTGACATGCCCATAACGCCAGCACCGCGTACTGCGACATACTGATATCACCAGCCGCGGTCGCCGTGTCACTCCACGATCCGTTCGAACGCTGCACCGACTGCACATAATTGGCAATCACCTGCAAATTCGGCACATAACGCTCCTTGTCGATGTCCGCCATCAGCATCGCATCCACGCCCGCACCATAAATGTGGTCGTAAGTTCCCACAGGCTGATAACGAGGCCCCGCAGAACGACCGGCCGCCTCAGCCAAAGCCTTCTGAATCAGCGAATCCGTCTTCGGAATCCCGCACTTGTACATCGCATACGCCGCCAGCACCTGCTCGCCGCCATGAGTCCCCGCAGTACGATCCTGACGCAAATACGCCAGACCCTTCTCAACCGCCGCGTCAAACCGCGGCACCGTCGTACTGCGACGCTCACCCTCAGCCGCACACAGCCCAGAACCAAACCCCGCACACAGGTGCAGCACAAACAGCACTAATGCAGGAAATATCACACTTCCGCGGAAACTCATGAAACCAGACGTGGCCATGCGTGCACCTTCATTGGCGAACCTGCCGAAACTCAGAGTCTTTGCCGGCGGAGCTAATCCTACCCCGACGCGCTTGCAGTGTCAATTTGCAACTGTCCGAGACTACCCGCAACAGCCCCGCTCACTCCCTCACTCCCTCAACTCTAGCCCGCGCCAACGCCTCCAGATTCCGCATGTGCTCACGGTACTGCTGATCCACCTGAGTCCAGCCGACACCCGCAATCCGCGAAAATGACGGCTCCGTCAGCAGCTGATCCGCGTCCGGACGATACACCTGCGCCAGCAGCTCAATCAAATCGTCCCGATACAAACCATCCTCGTAATGCATCAGAAAATGAGCATAGCCGGCCGCCTGCGTATACAGCGGACTGATCTGCGGATGTGACTGAAACTCGTCCTTGCCCAGACCAAAAAACTGCTGCGCCGGAAAATAAAAATGATAGGCCGGATCCAGCAGCCGCTGCCACGCCGTCTCAAACCGCACATAACCCGGATCACCCAAAGTCACATTCCCGCCATCATCCGCCTCAAACGATTCAAAATAACACGCCAGACCCTCGATCAGCCAGAAATTCGCGTTCTGACACAACACCCACTCCTCAGCCTGCCGCTGCCGCAGCTTTACCGCACGAGCACGCGCGGCGACACGCCGAGCATCCGCGGTGGCCACGTCCAAAATCTGATGAGTCGCCTCGTGAAACAATGTCGACAAATCCAGCTTCACCGGATTGCGGTAAAAATAACAGGTCCGATCCGGCTGCCAGTACAGACCGTTCGTTTCAATATTCGCCGGCACCTTTCCCGATACTCGCTTCTGATACTCGTCCCGAGTCGCATAGTAGTGCACCTCCAGCGGACGAGTTTTCCGGGAGGCGGCCGGACGACCAGCCTTTTCAAAACGCTCCTGCAGGGACTTCGGAGTATCAAAGAAGGCGGCAAAGTTCTGCTGCAGCCACGCATGGAAGATCTCCAGCTTCGTCGACAGCTGCACCCCCTCCTCCAGACTCACATTCGTCCGCACCAAAAAATGCTCACTCGGAATCTCCCACGCGTTCCGAAAGTCTCGCCGCAGCTCCGACTCCTTCTCACTGCTGATCCAGTCACCCTTCCACGGCCGCTGACCATTCTCATAACGATTCACAGTGGCACCCACGATCCAGCCATACTGCGGATGCCAGACCTGCGGCTTCGCACCGCTTCGCATCTGCTTCTCAAAGGGAGACACCCACTCACCAGCGTATCCCCGATCATCACGCCGCGCGGGATCGCTGAATAACTCCTGACCCAGTACCGATCGCGCAAACTTGTGATCAGGATTCAGCCGCACCACATCCGCAATCATCGCAAATGCCAGCGAAGGAAAACCAGCCCGCAGTGCCGATCGAGCCAGCGTGTAAATCTCTCCCGCACGCTCCTCACGCAGCTTCTGCAGCCGCTGCCGCCACACATACTCGTTCGCTGTCAATCCATCTGCCACCGACGGTACCACCAGACGCGGCAGCTCCGGACTCTCTGTCTCCGCCAGCAGCGACTGACCCAGCTCCTGCAGGTCCTGACCCGCGTCCGCCATCCCCTGCTCACGACACCAGCCCTCAAGCGACGTCAGGTCCCGACCCAGACTGTCCAGAATCCCCGCACGCCGCTCCAGCAGCTGACGATGCCGACGATCACGAGTCTCATCCTGAGCCCGCAACAGACCAGGCAACAACACCAGCACCAGCAGACACACGCACCGCCACCACGGCACACCAGCCACCACCGGCCGCCCACCACAAAAATTCGCTGCCCAATTCCTTCCGCCGCCCGCCGGCAGGCAGCGCACCGCTGTTTGCATCGGGATTTCCTGTCCTGACAACCAACACTCCGAACTGTCCTGCACCCATCATACCACACCACACCGCAGATCCCCAAATCCAATTTTCTCACCCCGCTTTCCAATCGCCGGGAATTCCCGCAGCACCACATTCGAACAGACGTCCCGGTACTGCAGAATAACACGTATCCGCTTTCATTTCTGATCCAGCGAAAGCCCTGCTCATGAGCACCCGGCAGCCCGGAACACACCCCGCCACCACGCCACACACCCACACCGATCCGGTCATCATCGTCGGAGCTGGCCTGGCCGGACTCTGCTGCGCCCGCGAACTCCTTCGCCGACACATCCCCTGCCTGCTCCTCGATGCCAGTGATCAGCCCGGCGGGCGAGTCCGCACCGAAATCGTCGACGGCTTTCGACTCGACGCCGGTTTCCAGGTACTCCAGACCGCCTACCCCGAAGCTCAGCAGCAGCTCAACTACCCCGCTTTGCAGCTCCGCAGCTTCTTTCCCGGAGCCCTCATTCGGACCCGTGGCCGCTTTGTCGAAATGTCCGACCCTTGGCGCCGCCCCTCCCGACTGCTCAGTACTCTCTTCAACGGCGTCGGCACCTTCGCCGACCGACTCCGACTCGCCCGACTCCGCTGGACCGTCTGCTCACAGGAAGATCACAGCACCACTGATTCCTCCACCGCCGACTTTCTCAGACTCACCTGCGGCTTCTCCCCCGATCTCATCCAGCGGTTCTTCCGACCATGGTTCGCCGGCGTATTCCTCGAACCCGCACTCGCCACCTCCAGCCGCTGGTTCCGCTTCCTGTTCCGCATCTTCGCCACAGGTGATGCAGCACTGCCCGCTGCCGGCATGGGGGCCATCCCGCAACAACTTGCCGCTGCTCTGCCCCCGCACACACTGCGGCTCTCCACCACCGTCACAGCAGTGGCACCCCTCAGCGTCCGGCTGGCCGACGGACAGACACTCCGGGCACGCGCCGTCGTCCTCGCCGTCGATGGCCCCGCCGCCGCACAACTCTCACAGCACCCCCGGCAAACCCCAGCTGCCTGCTCCACAGCCTGCCTGTACTTCGATGCCCCCCAGCCTCCGCTGCCAGATCCCATCCTGGTGCTCAACGGAGATGGTCAGGGACCGATCAACAATCTTTGCGTTGTCAGCAACGTCGTTCCCGAATATGCCCCGCCCGGCAGATCTCTGATCAGTGTCTCCGTCGTCGGACTCCCAGACACCACAGAACTCGAACACGACGTGCGCCGCCAGCTGACCGAATGGTTCGGCAGCCAGGTCCACAACTGGCGACTGCTCCGCACACACCGCATCAGCTGGGCACTCCCGGCACAACCTCCCGGCTTCCTCGACCAGCAGACCCAGCCTCCAGCCGCCGTGCAGGGCCTTTGGTACTGCGGCGACTACCGACAGACCGCGTCAATTCACGGCGCCATGCTCAGCGGCCGCCAGACAGCCACCGCTCTTGCCGCTGCCCTCACCGGCTCCACTGTCACTTAGCCGGCAACTCGAGGTGACGACTGCATCACAGCAAATGAGGACGATCGCGCGTTGATCAGGCACCCGCCCTCGACGCCCATTCGAACTGACGTCAGTCGCAGCAGCGTGCTGCAGCGCATGCCGAACAGGCAGTCTTGCGATTGACCTGATCGTCAAGTAAAGGTCGCCGAGTGACAGAGAATGACGTCTTGGAGGGGATTGTTGAAGGTCGTTGCCCGCCAAATTGCGCAAACTCCGAAGCCTGCGAGCGAGTTTTGGCTGGAAGTGATTGGGGCAAAGTAGTTTGCGTTGCTTCCTGATCGCGTAATGGGCCGTGCGATTGTCGTTGAAGCCTCTGGTGTGCCCGGCTGCGCCCGCCAGTGTGCCAGTTAAGTCATGGCCGCCATCGCTCTGCACTTCGGTGGCGAGTTCCGGTATCATCTGAGAGAGCCATCCTGTGGAAAAAGACTGGGAATTTACGTGTCAAAATCGTGGTTCCGGGGTCCCCGGAGGTTGAGACACAGTGAGCCGGATCTCGGGCGCGAGATCAACGGCACGGGCGACTGATTCCGAGGAATCGCGAGACTGGCGGCGTACTGCCGCTCGCCGCCTGACCGCTCGTGCGAGCAGTTCCGCTACCGTCCGTAATGCGGCAGTGCGTTGCTGTTCGTGGCATGCAGACTTTTGTGGACTTCCCCGCACGGCTCATCGAATCTGCGTGAAGGGTGGTGTCGCATAAACAGATTCACGGACTATGTGAAAACCGCCGAGGCAGCGGAGATACTCGGCGTCTCTCAGAATACGCTGCGGAAATGGGCAGCTTTAGGTGCGATTCCAATGCACCGGAATCCGGCGAATGGTTACCGACTTTTCAATCGCATTGACTTGGAACGATTCTTGAAGAAAGCGGTCGAATTCCGCGAGTCTCCCGCCTTATGGCTCTGGCAATTCAGTTTGATCAGATGCTCCGAAGCGGTGAAGTCGAGGACCAATCCACAATCGCCAGACTGACACGCGTGACGCAACCACGCATGACGCAAATCATGAATCTGCTTCATCTCGCCCCGGATATTCAGGAGGCAATCCTGTTTCTGCCCCGCACTGAGAAGGGTAGTGATCCGATTCACGAAAAGATGCTGCGGCCGATCACAGCAGAAGTCAGCTGGCAAAAGCAGCGGAGCATGTGGCAGGATCTCTTAACACTGGCCGATGAGCTTACGGATTGAGTCCCCTGTCGCTCGAACCCTCTTCGGACACGATATGCGATCAGTCGAATTGCTGTTCTGTACCGTCTGCAAAGACAACTCGACTGACACTGAAGATCGGCGTTAGTTCGCTTTCCTCCG